>Ga0222713_10000610_pt1 | contig 40363 bp, 37 predicted proteins | sample C33_649DmetaG_FD_165061 | JGI IMG/M metagenome (GOLD analysis project Ga0222713, IMG submission 165061) | Estuarine water microbial communities from San Francisco Bay, California, United States - C33_649D | ecosystem: Environmental > Aquatic > Marine > Unclassified | place: USA: California... | reverse complement strand
TAGCTTTCGGCTAGTATTATGTCGCCAGCTGAAAGAGCATCATTTGCAAGAGTTCTGTACTTTTCTAAAAGTTTTAAAATATTACCGGAATTACGGTTTCCACCGTTTCTGTTTCTTCCAAAATTGTTAGAATTACCGGATTCTCCAAGCGAAACTACTTGCCCAGATCCATTATTTCTAAAATTATTATTAGGTCTTCTGTTATTAGATCTTAAATTATTACGACCCCTAGGTCTTCTTACAAAGCTTGTCATTTTGATTGTTGTTTCTATTTAAAATAAAAAATTAATTAATAGATAAGTTGAAGTTCACATATTATTTAACATTTGTCAAAACAAAATTAACTAATTTTCATTGCTAAAATACAACGAATTTCACCATTAATTAATTTAAATTTATCAATAATCTTAAAAGAATTGGCAAATAAAAATTTTTTTATTTCTTTATAATGACGATCTCCCATTTCCAATCCCAAAAAACCATTTTTCTTAAGAGAGGCTGACGCGATAGAAATAATTTTTTTATAAAACTTCAATCCATCAACTCCTCCAACCAAAGCCATTTTTGGTTCGTAGTTTTTAACATCAGATTCTAATTTTGTATAATTTATATCAGTCAAATAAGGTGGATTAGATAAAATAATATCAAATTTTTTTTTTATATTTAATTTAAATAAATCTTGTTTGATTAATTTTGCTCTACTACCTAATTGATTTTGATTAATATTTATATGAGCCACTTCTAAAGCTGCAGAGCTTATGTCTACCCCAACTCCTTTAGACCTGCGAAGTTCTTGCAAACAAGAAATAAGCAAACATCCAGATCCACATCCAATATCTAAAATACAAAAAGGTTTTGATTTATTATTAATTTTTTTTAATAACATTTCAATTATAACTTCAGTTTCAGGTCTTGGTATCAAAACTCTTTGATCAACAAAATAACTCTCATTCCAAAATTCTTTTTTATTAAGAATATAAGCAACCGGTTCATTTTTTTTTCTTCTTTCAATAAGGCTATTGTATAAATTTTGCTGGTCTCGATTTATTGATGTGTTTTGTTTGGTGATTAAGTTTAGTCTAGAGACTTTTAATACTTCTGCTAAAATTATTTCGGAATCTATCTTTGCTGTTTTTATATTCTGATTATATAAATCTTGATAACTTTTGTTTAACGTTTCTAAAATTGTAGTCATTTAAATTATTTTACAGTCTCTAATAATTCTTCTTGATGTTTAATCTGCAAGGCGTCAGACATTTCAGAAAAATCATCTCCAGCTAAAAATCCTGTCAACTTGTGCATGGTAAGATTAATTCTGTGATCTGTTACTCTACCTTGTGGAAAGTTATAAGTTCTGATTCTTTCAGATCTATCTCCGCTGCCAATTTGACTTTTTCGTGCAACAGATCTTTCTTTTTCAATTCTCAATCTTTCTGCTTCGTATAATTTTGATCTTAAAATTTTCATCGCTTTGGCTTTATTTTTATGTTGTGATTTCTCATCTTGCTGGGAAACTACTACTCCAGTTGGAATATGAGTAATTCTAACTGCACTATCAGTTGTATTTACAGATTGTCCTCCAGGACCGCTTGATCTAAAAACGTCTATTCTTAGATCGTTTTCGTCGATTTTAATATCAACATCTTCTGCCTCCGCTAAAACAGCTACAGTTGCAGCAGATGTGTGCACCCTACCTTGCGTTTCTGTATCAGGAACTCTCTGCACTCTGTGAACTCCTGACTCAAACTTAAGCTTAGAAAATACATTTTTTCCAGTTATAGAAAATATAACTTCTTTAAAACCACCAGCTTCGCTGGAAGATGCGGATAACACCTCTACTCTCCAGCCATTGATAGAGGCCACTTTCTGATACATATTGAAAAGATCAGAGGCAAACAAAGAAGCTTCTAACCCTCCCGTTCCAGCCCTAATTTCAACAATAGCATTTTTTTCATCGGCCTCATCTTTAGGCAAAAGAAAAACCTTTATAATTTTTTCATACTCCACTTCCTGTTCTTTAATTACCTGCAAATCTACTTCCGCCATTTCACGAATTTCTTTATCAGAATTTTTATCATCTAATATTTTTCTTAAATTATCTTTATCTTTATAAAGTTGTATAAATTTTCTAACAGTATCAATAACCTCACCGATTGATGAATATTCTTTAGAATTTTTTACAAACTCTTTTTTATCAATATCGGTTTTGGATAATGAACTTTCTAATTCATTATAACGATTTAAAATATTTTGAAGTTTCTCAATTGGTATCATGATAATTTAGTTAGTTTCCTGATCTGATCTCAGCAGCTTTTTGTTCTACCAAAGAAACGATGTGATCGATTATTTGTTCAGACGGAACTTTATGATCTGCGAGGCCATGGAGATAAATCATATTATTTCCTTTACCCCCGCCAGTTAAACCAATATCCGTTTGCGAGGCTTCTCCTGGACCATTGACAACACAACCAATTATGGAAAGAGTTAACGACTCTTTAATATGAGATAATTTTTTTTCTAATATTTCTACAGTTTTAATAACTTCAAATGCTTGTCTAGCGCAAGACGGGCAGGAAATAATTTTTACTCCTCTGTTTTTTAAATTTAAACTTTTTAAAATTTCTAACCCAGCTTTAATTTCATCAATAGGATCGGAAGATAAAGAAACACGAATTGTATCTCCAATGCCTTCCATTAATAACATGCCCATCCCTATTGAAGATTTAACCGTTCCAACAAAATAACTACCTGCTTCGGTAATTCCCAAATGAAGAGGATAATCACATTTGGACGCTAATAATCTATAAGAACTTGTTGCTAAAAAAATATCAGATGCTTTAACGCTAATTTTAAAATTATAAAAATCTAAATCTTCTAAAATTTTAATATTATTCATTGCACTTTCGACCAAAGCTTCAGGGCAAGGTTCTTTATATTTTTCAAGCAAACTGCTATCTAAAGATCCTCCATTAACTCCGATTCTAATTGAACAATTAAAATCCTTTGCTGCTTTTACTATATCTGCAACTCTTTCTTTCGATCCTATATTTCCAGGATTAATTCTTAAACAACTCGCTCCAGCTTTGGCTGCTTCAATAGCTCTTTTATAATGAAAATGAATATCAGCAACTATAGGAATATTAGTTTGCTGAACTATTTTTGATAGAGCTTTAGTAGAATCTTCATCAGGACAAGAAACTCTTACAATATCAGCACCTGCTTCCTCGAGATCGTTAATTTGCTTAACCGTTCCAGGAATATCTGTTGTAAGAGTATTGGTCATGGACTGAACTGAAATGGGAGCGTTACCACCAATAAGAACCTTGCCAACAGTAATTTGTTTGGATTTTCTTCTATTGATAACCCTAAACGGTCTAATCTCACTCATTATTTGTCAAGTTCAAACATTTGATGAATGACTTGAACCGCCTCTTTTGTATTTTGCTCATCTACTAAAACAGAAATTTTAATTTCAGAAGTGGATATAACTTGAATATTAATTTTTTTTGAAGCAAGCGCGTTAAACATTTTATAAGCAACTCCTGGATGAGTGATCATTCCAGCTCCTACTATTGAAACTTTAGAAACCTTATCGTCTGAAATAAATTTATCATAATCGAGATTTTGTTTTAATTGTTCAATTAGTTTTTTAGTTTTACTTAAGTCATCTCTTTTAATCGTAAAAGTAATATCAGTTTTAGAGTTGTCTGAAGAAATATTTTGCACAATCATATCAACAACAATATTATTTTCATATAACGGTTTAAAAATTGCAGATGCAACTCCTGGCTTGTCTTTTACTCCCTGCAAAGTTATTTTTGCATCATCAGATGAATAAGCAACGCCTGTAATAACCTTATCATAGGAAATTTTATCTTCAGAGGTAATCTGTGTTCCAGAGTTATTTGAAAAAGTTGATTTTACATAAATATCAACATCATTGATCATAGCCTTTTGAACAGAACTACTTTGCATCACTTTTGCCCCTAACGTTGCCATCTCAAGCATTTCTTCATAAGAAATCTTTTCTATTTTTTTTGCTTTTGGCTCAATGGCTGGATTGGTAGTATACACCCCTTCAACATCTGTATAAATTTCACAAAAATCAGCGTCTAAACATTTTGCAATTGCAACCGCCGAGGCATCCGAACCTCCTCTTCCAATTGTAGTAATTCTATTATCTTTTGACAGACCTTGAAATCCAGGAATAATTGGAACCACACCTTGGCTCATGCTTTCATTTAAAATTTTTGAATTTACCGATATTATTCTGCTATTTTTATAGTTTCCTTCTGTAACAATTGGTATTTGCCATCCAAGCCAAGATCTTGATTTTATTCCAAGTTTTTGCAAAGCAGCAGCCAATAAAGTGGATGTAACTTGTTCGCCAGATGAGACTAGAGCATCGTACTCATCATTAGGAAATTCATCTGAAATTTTTTTAGATTTTTGTATTAAATCATTGGTCACACCGGCCATTGCTGAAACAACAACTGCTATTTGATTATTTTCATCATATTTTTTTTTAATAATATTGGCCACATGCAATATTCTATCCGTGTCTGCGACAGAGGTACCTCCAAATTTCATTACAATTTTAGACATATAAAGTATATTTTCGCTACATAATTACTCTGGTAGATAAAAATAAGCAATAATACAAAGGAAGCATGAATAAAAAAACTGCTAATGATGAAGAGATTAAAAAGTTTTCCGCTATGGCAGCTGAATGGTGGGATCCAAACGGAAAATTCTCTCCTTTGCATAAATTTAACCCCGTTCGACAAGAATACTTAGTTAATAAAATTGCTGAGCATTTCTCCATAGATCTTGAAAAAAAATTTTCTTTTTCCAAGCTAAGTATTTTAGATATTGGTTGTGGCGGCGGTTTATTATGCGAACCCTTTGCTAGGTTAGGTGCTGAGGTTACGGGAATTGATGCATCAAAAGCCAATATAGAGGTAGCTAAAATTCACGCAAAAAAAACTAACCTATCTATAAACTATCTGAATAAAGCCCCTGAAGAAATAACAAATAAAAAATTTGATGTTATTTTATGTATGGAAGTAATTGAGCATGTGGACAATGTGGAGCTTTTTATTAAAAGTTGCGCACAGCTTTTAAACAAAAATGGAATAATCTTCTTTTCAACAATTAATAGAAATCCAAAATCTTTTTTATTTGCAATCATTGGAGCTGAATATGTGCTCAGGTGGCTACCGATTGGAACCCATAACTGGAAAAAATTTTTAAAACCCCAGGAAATTATAAACTATGTTTCTCCCTATTTTTTAATTCATAAAGAAACAAAAGGAGTGAGCTTTAATCCTTTGGCAAACAAATGGAGCTTGAGTAATGATGTATCGGTAAATTATATGTTATATTTTATAAAAAACTAAGAATCTGTTTTTTTAACCCAAGGTATAGAACTTACTTCAATTCCCTCTTCTATCAGTTCGTTTGTTTCCTCGGAACTAGCATGTCCATAAATATTCCTTGCTTTTTTTTTATCATAATGAATAGAACGAACCTCAGATACAAATTTATCACCAACATATTCTGCATTTTTTTCAATGTAACTTCTTAAATCTTCCAATTTTTTTTGAACATTCTTGTACACAGCTTGTTGTTTATTATTGTCAGTATTTTTACTTGCTACCACTTGCGGAGCCATAATTTGTTTTGAAATTTTATTTGAAACACCGCAAATACAGCTCAGCATTTTCTTTTTTTCTAATTTATCGAACTCTTCTGAATTGCTGAACCAACTCTCAAATTCTTTTCCACATTCACATTTCAATTGATACTTAATCATAATATTTATTTAGCCATTGTTTACAAAAATTCAATACAAGCAAAAGATAATAAAACCTACTATTTTATATGCTCAAAAATAAAAATTATAAAATCCTGAGCTCAATTTATTCAAAATAACTTTGCTTCCTTCTAAAAAATTTAATTCTTGTATTTCTGAGATATGTAACCATTTTATTTCTTGTCCTTCTCTAGACTTTACAATACCTGACCATTTATTTAGAAAAAAAATACCCAAAACGGTAATTTCATTTTTTTTATATTTATGAGTTATAATATCTAAATTAGTTAAACTTTTTTTCTTAACTCTAATACCCAACTCTTCATACAATTCTCGTATAATAGCATTATGAAAACTTTCATTTTTTTCTAATTTACCTCCTGGAAATTCCCAAAAATTGGCAAAAATTTTGGAAGATAATCTTTTTGAAACTAAAAATTTATTTTGCTTTTGTAAAATACAACAAGATACTAAATTGATCTTCACAGTTAACTTCTGTAATCAGCATTTATTGAAATGTACTCCTGGGTTAAATCACATGTATAAACTGTAAAGTCATCATTGCCAGAACCCATTTCGACATCAATAATTATACTTTTGTTTTGCATATAACTCTTTACATCCGATTCTTTGTAATTTTTCGCAATCTCTCCACCTTTAAAAATTACATAGCCTCCAATTTTTAAAGTAATTTTATCTTTATTAATATTCTCACTTGTTTTTCCAACCGCCATAATAATTCTACCCCAGTTAGGGTCTTCGGCGGCGATAGCAGTTTTTACTAAAGGTGAGTTCGCAATAGAAAAACCTATGGCCTTTGCTAAAGTTTTTCCTCTGCATTTTTTAATATTAATAGTTATAAATTTTTTAGCTCCTTCTCCATCAATGGCAACTTGCTTTGCTAAATTTAACATGACTTCCTCTAATTTTTTTTCAAAAATTTTAGCCTCTTTTGAATTGATATTTGTTATTGGTTTGTTTTTAGATTTATTGGTAGAAAATACTAAAACCATATCATTGGTAGAAGTGTCTCCATCTACAGTTATTGCATTAAATGTAGTTTCAACTTTCTTTTTTAAAATAGAATTTAAAACTGACTGAGAAATATTAATGTCAGTAAAAATAAAGCCAAGCATAGTTCCCATATTTGGAAAAATCATACCAGAGCCTTTTGCTATTCCGGAAATATTAACTATTTTTCCATTTATATTGAAACTTTCAAATGCCATCTTGGCAATAGTGTCTGTGGTCATTATCGTATGAGCGGCTGCGACCCAACTATATCTATTAGGATCAGTTACGCTATCCAGAAGTTTATCAAGTGAGTATTTTACTTTAATGATTGGAAACTTTTCTCCTATTACTCCTGTGGAGGCAAACAAAATATCTTTGGTATCAACATTTTTACTTCTAGATATCAGGTAGGCAATTTCTTTAAGACTATCATATCCTTGCTGACCATTTAATGTGTTGGCATTTTTTGTATTAACAAAAAGTGCTTTAATTTTTTTAGATTTAATTTTTTGATTCCAAATAATACAATGAGATTTAGCTGAGGATTTTGTATAAACTCCAGCAAAGGTTGCCCCATCTTTAAAATAAAAAAAACATAAATCATTTCTTTTTTTTTTATAAAGATCAGCAGAAGCCCAGGATAGCTGTAAACCTTCTATTTTTGGCAAATCTGGAAAATCTTTAATCTTATAATCAGATTTTTTATTGAATAATTGGTTAAAACTTATTGCCATAATATATAGTTTGATAAAAGACAGGTTTATAAGTTAGAAATGCAAACTTTACTATATTAATAATTATATAGCTTTAATTAAATGCTTAAAAATTTAAATTTTTTAAAAAATATTTTTGGATCTACTAACGATCGTAAACTATCCTCATTGCAACCTATTGTTGCTAAAATAAACAATTTAGAAAGTATTTTTGAAAAATTATCTGACAACGAGCTTCAAAATAAAACTGCGCAATTCAAACAAAGATTGAAAAATAACGAAACACTGGATCAAATTTTACCTGAAGCTTTTGCCTTGGTCAGGGAAGCTAGCAAAAGAGTCATTGGCCAAAGACACTTTGATGTTCAATTGATTGGGGGGCTGGTCTTGCATCAAGGAAAAATATCAGAGATGAAAACGGGTGAAGGAAAAACTTTAGTTGCGACCTTGCCGGTCTATTTAAACAGTTTGCTAGAAAATGGAGTCCATGTTGTTACCGTCAATGATTATTTAGCTAAAAGAGATTCTGAATGGATGGGTCAAATTTATAAATTTTTACAGTTGAGCGTAGGATGCCTAACCAATGATGTGCATGATGATCAAAGGAAAAAAATTTATAACTGCGATGTTGTTTATGGAACTAATAGTCAATTTGCTTTTGACTATTTAAGAGATAACATGAAACTATCTATAGAAGAGATGGCTCAACGAGAATTTAACTATTGTATTGTTGATGAGGTAGATAGTGTTTTAATTGACGAGGCAAGAACTCCCCTAATTATCTCGGGTCCTTCTGAAGGAAATAGCACAGAATACTTTTTATGTAATAAAATTGTAAAAGAGTTAGAGCAAGCAGATTATCAAATAGATGAAAAAGATAGAAACGTAAATCTTACTGACTTAGGTATAGATTCTGTTGAAAAAAAATTATCACAGGTCAAGCTTCTTCAAGGAGCTAATTTTTACGATCCTCAAAACTTATCCTTAGTTCATCATATTAACCAATCATTAAAAGCTAATTTACTTTTTGTAAAAGATAAAGATTATATCGTTAGAGATAATCAGGTTCAAATTATTGATGAATTTACTGGTCGGGTTTTAGATGGAAGAAGATATTCTGATGGACTGCATCAAGCGATTGAGGCGAAGGAAGGCGTGCCAATTCAAAATGAAAATCAAACTTTTGCATCAATAACTTATCAAAATTATTTTAGATTATATAAAAAATTAGCAGGAATGACAGGTACGGCCATTACAGAAGCAGAAGAGTTATTTGATATTTATAAACTTGATGTAATTGAAGTTCCGACCAATGTTCCCATGAGCAGAAAAGATTTAAATGATCAAATATATCGAACTGAAAAAGAAAAATTAAACGCGATCATAAATGATATAAAAGACGCACATAATAAAAAACAACCTATTTTAGTTGGCACAACAAGTATTGAAAAATCAGAAAAAATTTCTCAAATATTAAAAAAAGAAAATCTTACTCATAATGTTTTAAACGCCAAGCAACATGAAAAAGAAGCTGAAATTATTGCGCTCGCAGGCTGCCCGGGAGCAATTACCATTGCCACCAACATGGCCGGAAGAGGAACGGATATTCAGTTAGGTGGAAATTTAGATGCAAGATTAAAAAACGCTAAAAATAAAGATGATGAGATTAAGCTTCACAAACAAGATAAAGAAATAGTTATAAACGCTGGTGGCTTATTCGTGATTGGGACAGAAAGGCATGAAAGCAGAAGAATAGACAACCAACTAAGAGGTCGTTCTGGAAGGCAAGGAGATGCTGGAAAATCAATTTTTTATTTAAGTTTAGAGGATGACTTAATGAGAATTTTTGGATCAGAAAAAATAGATTTTATGTTGCAAAAATTAGGATTTAAAGAAGGAGAATCTATTGACCATCCATGGATAAATAAAGCATTAGAAAAAGCTCAACAAAAAGTGGAGTCCAGAAACTTTGAAATAAGGAAAACTCTTTTGCAATTTGATGATGTAATGAACGATCAAAGAAAAGTTATTTATGAGCAGAGATTAGATGTTATGAAAAGTAATAATATCTACTCCATCATAAACAATATCTTTGAAGAAGTAATAAACGATATTGTTTTAGCTAGTAACAATTTAAGCACAAATAATGAAGAAAGAGAAAGTTTTAAATTAAGAATAGAGCGAATATGCGGAACAAAATTACCAGATAATGATTTTAAAAATTTCATTCAAAATTCAAAAGAAAAGAAAATAGAAATTCTAGAAAAAAATTTTAAAAATAAACGTCAATCACGTATTGAAAAAATATCTGACGAAAATAACCAAGAAGTAGAAAAAAAAATATTTTTACAAAATCTTGATTTTGAATGGAGAGGTCATTTACAATACCTAGAACAATTAAGGCAAGTTATTGGCCTCAGGGGCTATGGGCAAAAAAACCCACTAGATGAATATAAAAGAGAAAGCTTCGAATTATTTCAATCTCTTCTGAATAAAATTAAAGAAAATTTAATACTCTTTTTATCTAATCTTGAAGTTTCATTAGAAAGAGAAATTGAACAAAGCGCAAATACACAATCAACAGATCATGCCGAAGGGTGTTTATTAAAGCTTCATCCAAAAGAAAAAATATCTAGAAATGAAAAATGCCCTGCGACTGGAAAAAAATTTAAACAATGCTGTGGAACTCTAATATAATAGCCACAAAAGACCAATTATAAACAAACCAAACAAAGCTATAAATATTTTTTTATTTTTAATAAATTTATTTTTAGATAGTTCAAGAACATTAGTTGTATCAAAAACACTTACATCCTCGGGAAGTTTGTTTCCAATAGCTAAAAATTTTTCTTTTCTTTCTTGAATAATTTCAGCAGAATTTTTGTTAAAAAAATAATTTAAATTATTAATTAAACTTTGTTTAATTAAATTGGATGCTTGCACAGGATTACGGTGCGCTCCCCCTAAAGGCTCTTGAATAATTTCATCAATAATTTGATGTTTTAACAAACTTTGTGCTGTGATTTGCATAGACTCAGCCGCTTCTTTTGATTTAGATGCATCTTTCCATAAAATAGAAGCGCATCCTTCTGGAGATATTACTGAATAAATGGAATGCTCTAACATTAAGACTTTATTGGATGTGGCGAGAGCAATTGCACCACCAGATCCTCCCTCTCCTATAACGACTGAAATAATAGGCTGTGAAATAACAAGACAACATTCAATTGATCTTGCTATAGCCTCGGCTTGCCCTCTCTCCTCAGCGCCTTTTCCAGGATAAGCACCCGGTGTATCAATAAATGTAATAACAGGAATTTTAAATTTTTCCGCAAGTTTCATTAATCTTATGCATTTTCTATACCCCTCAGGTCTCATCATTCCAAAATTTCTTCTTAACCTGCTTTCAGTATCGTTTCCTTTTTCTTGCCCCAGCACTAACACAGAACGATCTTCAAGCTTCGCAAAACCTGCAATTATAGACTGATCTTCTCCAAACAATCGATCGCCCGAAATGGGCTGAAAATTACTAAAAATATTTTTAATATAAAACTCTGATTTGGGTCTATAATCGTGTCTTGCAACTTTAGTTTTTTGCCACCCATCTAAACTTGAATAAATTTCATTTAGCTTTGCATCAATTTGATTTTGAATATTTTGAATTTCCTGATTATCTAGTGAAGTCAGTCCTGTACTTTCAAAAGGGTTTTTTAAAGTTTCAATTTTTTCATCAAGATTTTCTAAATCTTTTTCAAAATCTAAGTATTGCATAATTCAAGTTTATTTAAATTAATAATTAAATTTATTACATATTTATAACACAAAACAACAATTCATTTTTAACTATATAATGGGTTACGTTTTATATTATTTTTTAAAATAATTGACTTTTAAGTATTTTAGTCCATTTTACCCACTCAAAAAAATGAATAAAAAATATATTTCTTTAGCTGGATCGAAAATAGATGAAAATTTATACAACTTTGTGAATAATGAAGTGGCTCCTGAAACAGGAATTGATTTAAAAAATTTTTGGGACCAATTTATCACTTCTGCAAATGTTTTGGCAAAAAAAAATAAATCCTTGCTTGAAAAAAGAGATGAGCTTCAAAAAAAAATTGATGATTGGCATATTGCCAACAAAGATAGTTTTAGTTTGGAAAGTTACAAAAATTTTTTAAGAGAAATTGAATATATAGTTGAAGAAAAAGATAGCTTTAAAATTGAAACAGAAAACGTTGATAACGAAATCTCAACCATTGCTGGACCGCAATTAGTTGTTCCTATTGACAATGCAAGATATGCGCTTAATGCAGCTAATGCTAGATGGGGAAGTTTATATGACGCGCTGTATGGAACCGATGCAATTTCTGATGAAAATGGTAGTGAAAAAACAAAATCATATAACCCAAAAAGAGGGGCGAAAGTAATTGAAAAAGGAAGAGCTTTTTTAAATCAAATTGTTCCTTTAGAAAAAGGCAGTTGGAGCGAAGTAATCAATTTATTTATTGAAAAATCTAATTTAATTTTAGAACTTGAAAATAAATCAAAAACTTATTTAAAAAATAAAGAAAAATTTATTGGCTATAATGGCTTAAAAGATAATCCTAGCACCATACTTTTAAAAAATAATCATTTGCATTTAGAAATTAGCATTGATCCAAAACATGTGATTGGCAAAGAAGATAAGGCTCATATAAGCGATATTATTATTGAATCTGCGATTTCTACCATCATGGATCTTGAAGACTCTGTGGCTGCGGTTGATTCTGAAGATAAAATTAAATGCTATCGAAATTGGCTTGGTATCATGAAGGGAAGTCTTCAAGCTGAAATGGAAAAAAATGGTAAGAAAATTATTAGAAAATTAAACAAAGACCGAAAATATATAAGTAATAAAGATAAAGAAATTAGTCTTCATGGTCGTTCTCTGATCTTAGTAAGAAATGTTGGTCATTTAATGAAAAATCCATCTATTACCTTAAATGACGGATCGGAAATACCTGAGGGAATTTTAGATGCTTTTATTACAGTATTTTGTGCAATGCATGATTTTAAAAATAAACTTAATTCAAGAACTGGATCTATTTATATAGTAAAACCAAAAATGCACGGTCCTGAGGAAGTGGCCTTTGCCGATGAAATTTTTGCTCATGTAGAAAAAACTCTCAAATTAAAATCCAATACAATAAAAATTGGTATAATGGATGAAGAAAGAAGAACAACAGTTAATTTAAAAGAATGTATTAGGCAGGCAAAAAAAAGAATTGCTTTTATTAACACAGGTTTTCTCGATAGAACTGGTGATGAAATGCACACATCATTTCATGCGGGACCAATGATTTTTAAAGCGGATATGAAAAAATCTCCGTGGTTGCTTGCATATGAAAATTGGAATGTTGATGTAGGCTTAGATTGCGGATTTTCTGGTAAAGCACAAATTGGAAAAGGTATGTGGGCTATGCCAGATAAAATGAAGGATATGCTTGACCAAAAAGCTGGTCACCCTCTTGCAGGAGCAAATTGTGCATGGGTGCCCTCTCCGACTGCTGCCACACTACACGCAACTCATTATCATAAAATAAATGTTTTTGAGCAACAAAAAGAATTATTATCAAGAGAAAAAGCAAACATTGATGATATTTTAACCATACCAATGGCTGACAGACCCAATTGGTCTAAAGAAGAAATTTATAAAGAAATTGAAAACAATGCCCAAGGAATACTTGGATATGTTGTAAGATGGATTGATCAGGGCATTGGTTGCTCAAAAGTTCCTGATATTAATAATGTAGGGCTAATGGAAGACAGAGCGACTTTAAGAATATCATCCCAGCATATTGCCAATTGGCTTCATCATGAAATATGCAGTAAAGAAAAGGTATTAGAAATAATGAAAAAAATGGCAAAAGTAGTTGATGGACAAAATAGCTCTGACAAAAACTATGTACCTATGAATAATAATTTTGAAAATTCAAAATCCTTCCAAGCAGCATGTGAACTTGTATTTGAAGGAAAAAATCAACCCTCAGGTTATACTGAGCCCATCTTGCACTTAAGAAGATTAGAAAAAAAATCAGCTTAAGCTGTTAAGAAAAAAATTCAGACTTAATAAATTCTTGCTTTATCAGTGAGAAACCTAATCGATCTAAAATTTTAACTATTGTCAAAAAATCTTTTACATACTCTTTACTATTTTTAAGTTTTTGAGAAAGCAGTATCAGCTCAAGTGTGGCTTTATTATTTTCTTTTCTTTCCAGCATATCATAAATCTTATTAGGAATATAAATTTCTTCAGAATTTGCTATTTTTTTAAGCGCGGTTGGTAAATTGATTTTTTGCTCTACAAGCAAGCTTATAGCAGCTATATCTTTTGCTGAAGCTTGATATTTTTTGCTATCTACTAAAGAAGAAAAGTTTTCTAAATTTTTTTTCTGTTTTTGGTTAATTTTTTCATCAAATAATAAAAATACAACATCCGATTGGTGAAAATGCTTATTATTAATAGCAACCATGGAATTATTTTTTTGTAAATTTTTAGAATATTCAGAAATTTCTTTAAGAATTTCTTCTGATAAATATTTTTTATCTATTGCAGAAACAAAAGAAAAATAAATTTTATTTCCGAGGTTAGTTAGTTTGTTTTTGTTATAATTACCTCTAATTAATTCAATTAGTTTGAGTCGTTGCTGCTGATCTCTGGTTAAAAGTATAGATTGATACAAGAGAGCCCTTCCCTTAACCGCATGATACTTGGAATAAGATTCAATAGGCACCAATAAATCATCAATGTTAAAAACTATTTTCTTGTACAAAGAGTAAAGCTTATCCAATGAAAAACTATCAATATTAGAACCTTCTTCTAAAAATTGAATTAATAAAAAATCTTCATCTGTAAAAAAATCTTTTTGATTATTTTCTTTATTATTGAAAATTAGTGACTTCGAAATAAAAGGGCTATTAAAAAAGTACTTGGTTTTATTAATATCGTTTTTAAATACAGCAAAACTTGGATTAAAATCAGGATTTGCTAATGACGATAGATGTATATTTAGAAGAGTTTCAACATTAGCCTCACCTTGTCTTGCTAACAACATCCCTAATAAATAATTTATTTTTTGAATAAAGAAATCATCTTTAAAACCACTTTCTCTCATTAGCTCTAAGTTTGCTAAAGCTTTTTTATTTTCTTTATTTTTAACTAGACAAAAAATTTTAAATTTTTGAAGTTCAAAATTTTTAATCTCCGCTCCCATGTTAACTGCATACTTGCATGCCTTGTCAATTTGATAAGATGAGAAATGAGTGTTTATTAAAAAATCTAAAAGTTTTTCATTATTAAGCAAAAGATTATTTTGATCTATTACAGAATCAATTAATTTAGAGTCCTTGCTATGTGCCAAGTAAGTGCTAATTAGATTCAAATAGGATAGACCCTTATCATCTAAATCAGATAAATTAGTTTTGCTAAAAAAAATTCTGTTTATTAGTTGATTTGTAGAAATTGAGTAATCATTTTTAAATATTTCTGCATTGAAGTTATTAAAAACTTCTGCGGGAATTGATTTCCAAAAATTAATTGGAATACTAGTTGTTTTTGGATCATAAATTCCAAAAACTATTTCTCTATTTTCTTTATCGATAGTTGACTGATTAACGCTTGGTATTTGAAGTTCGGTCTTACTTTTTTGATTTAATGTTGTCGGTGGTAATTCAATTTTAGTTTGAATTTCTAAATTTTTATTTTCGGAAGGAACAATGCTTTTGGATTGTTGCCATATATCTTTTGTTTCAGAGAAAGCAGGCTGCAAAACTAAAACGCAACAAAAAAAAATATTTATGATTAATTTATTTAATAACTTCCAATATTTTTTCATTAGGCACTTTTTTTTCGACGGGTTTTGATGCTGGCGATATATCCAATGAATTTACAAGAAACATCACCCCAAATATAAGCGATATTATTAAAAGAACTATCCAAATAGGTTTATTTTTCATCATTGAAGAAATTAGTATATAAAAATTTAAGTCTAAAATATGTTATTAATTTATATAATATTAAAGTTCAATGAATAATACGGTTGTTTTAACGGGCATGATGGGTTGCGGTAAAAGCTCTATAGGTAAGGAGCTTGCTAATCAATTAGAACTTAAATTCATAGATACAGACCTTGAAATTGAAAAAAAAATTAATGCAAAAATTGAAGATATATTTAAAATTAAAGGAGAAAATTTTTTTAGAAAAATAGAAGAAGAAATATGCGTTAATTTAATAGATGGTGAGCCAAAAGTAATCTCTTTGGGTGGCGGTGCTTTTTTAAATGACAGAATACGTAAGCTAATTCTAAAAAAAACAATTTCTGTATGGATAGACGTAAATTATAAAACTATTGCAAAAAGAATAAAATCATCAAAAAAAATAAGGCCTATGCTAAATTATGAAAAATTAGAAGATTCTGTTAAAAGCATCCTAAAAGAAAGAGCGGCTATTTATAAATTAGCAACGATTAGAATTAATGCTAACGAGATGTCTAAAAAAAAAGTCGTCAATGAAATTAAAAAATATTTATGAAAATTTTAAAAAAAATTACTATTTCGCTCAAAAATAGTTCTTATCCTATTTTAATAGGAGAAAATATTTTAAAAAATTTTAATCAACATTATTTACGATACTGTAAAAATTCTAAAAAAATTTTAATTATCAGCAATAAAAAAATACCAAAAAAATATATTAATGAACTAAAAAAAACAATTTCAAAAAAAAATAAAAAATATATTTTGATGATACCAGCTGGAGAAAAAAATAAAAATTTGTTGACCATCAATACAATATTACAATTTTTAACTAAAAATAATTTTGATAGAAACGATACCGTTGTTGCACTTGGAGGAGGAGTTGTGGGTGATATCGTTGGTTTTGCAGCAAGTATTTTTAAAAGAGGGATTAATTTTGTTCAGGTTCCCACTACCCTTCTTGCTCAAGTTGATTCTTCTGTGGGAGGAAAAACAGGAGTTAATAATAATTACGGCAAAAATTTAATTGGAACTTTTTATCATCCAAAATTTGTATTAATTGATATTAAGGTTTTATTTACACTTCCCAAAAGAGAGATGATATCCGGCTTTGCTGAAGTTTTGAAATATTCTTTAATTATGAATAGAAAGTTCTTTTTTTGGCTTTGTAATTATGGAAATGAAATAATTTCAAGGGTTAACAACCAGGCGCTACTTAAAGCAATTGAGATAAGCTGTAAAAGTAAATCTATTATTGTGGGTAAAGATGAAAAAGAAATTGGCTTAAGAGCTATTTTGAATTTTGGTCATACTCTTGGTCATGCTCTAGAATCTCATTTGAAATACTCATCAAAACTTAATCATGGAGAGGCAGTAATAGTCGGAATGATGGCTGCTTGTAAAGTTTCTGTAAAACATGGTTTTTTAAAAAAAAATGATTTTTCAAAAATTAAAAATTTATATGATAAACTCGGATTAGAGGCGGATATAAAAAAGTATTTAAACTTGAGTCAGATTTCTAATTTTATAAATATAATGAAGAAGGATAAAAAAAACAGCTCTAATAATATAAACCTTATTTTGCTTGCAAAAATTGGAAAAGCTTTAATTTACAAAACTAAACTTGAAAAAACATTGATCCCTTTTATTAAAAAAGAATTAAAGAATGTCTGAAGATTTTTTAATATCAATTTTAATTGTAATCAGCTTGCTTGTATTATCTGGTCTTTTATCAGGATCGGAAACATCCATAACCTCCGTATCAAAAAGCAAAATTCATAAATTAGCTATTAGAGGAGATAAAAAGGCTAAATTATTGTTAAAATTAATTGAAAAAAAAAACGATTTAATAAGCTCTCTTCTTATTGGTAACAATTTCGTTAATATTTTAGCATCTGTTTTAGCTACGGCTATTTTGATCAAATACTATGGGGACAAGGGTATCGTTTATTCAACAATCATAATGTCTCTTCTTATTGTAATTTTTTCTGAGGTATTGCCTAAAAACTATGCATTATTAAAGCCGGATAGATTTGCGCTAGCTTTAACGAAGTACTTATACTTTTTTTCTAAGTTAATCAGTCCAATTATGATTTTTTTAAAATTTATTAATTGGTGTTTTTTTAAAATAATGAGAATTGAAACAGAAAATAAAATTACATCAAAATCTGCAAGGGAAGATATTAGAAATATAATTGATATGCATGAAGATGAGGGTCGCCTTTTAAAAGATGAGGGTGATATGCTTAATGCAATTTTAGATTTAAAAGAAATTACTGTGGAAAAAATTATGACCCACAGAAAGAATATTTACTCCATAGACATGGATAACAATCAAGAATTTTTTTCTAAAATATCTCAAAGCTCATTTAGCAGAATTCCAGTCTGGAAAAATAATCCTAATAATATTCTTGGCTTGATCCATGCAAAAAATGTTCTTTCAAATGTGAATAAGGATGGGCAATTAGATATTTTTAAAATCAAAGAAAATTTAATAAAACCTTGGTTTATACCAGAAACAACAAAGGCAAAAGATCAGCTAAATGAATTTATTACAAGAAAAGAAAAATTAGCTTTTGTTGTTGATGAGTATGGGGAATTAATGGGATTGATTTCAATGGAAGATATTATTGAAGAAATAGTTGGCAATATATTTGATGAAAAAGATTTTTCGACAATAGGAATTAGAAAAATAGATAATAATATTTATAGAATAAGAGGCGACGTCAATATTAGAGACATAAATAGAGAATTGGATATTCAAATTCCTGAGCAAAACTCATCTACAATTGCCGGATATATAATTCACCGAACAGAGTCTTTTCCAGATGTTGGTCAAATATTTTCTTTTGATAATATTCAATACGAAATTATAAATAAGAATAAAAATCAAATTACTCAAATCAAGTTAACTATTCCAAAAAATAATTCTATTCATTAATTTGAATTTCTAAAGAGTGAATAAAATCATTAAGCTCTTTTTTTAATTTTGAATAAATTTCTCTGTGTATCTGAACTCTGTTAAGATTTTTCATTTCCTTTTGAGAAATAATTAATTTAAAATGACTGTTGCCATTATTGGGTGATGACTTATGATGTTGGTGAAAGTGAGAATTATTTATTACCTCAAGATTGTTAATACCTAATGAAGATTTAAGTTTTTCTTCAATGATAGGGGCAAGATTTTTTTCCATATTTTTTTAATTTAATATAGTATCAATTTTTAAAAGTTATGAAAAAAAATTGTGAAAAATATTTATGCAAAGAAAGAGCCTTTAAACAGGTTCTTATTAAAGACAAAAAAAATAATGAATATCATTGGTATTGTTTCGATCATTACGATGAGCATATTCAAAAACAAAAATTAGAATGTGATTGGGAAAATTGTAACAAAATTGGAGAATTTAAGGCTCCCAGTAAAAATGTTGATACTTTTTTATGGTTTTGTGAAGATCATATCAAAATTTACAATCAAAAATGGGATTTTTTTGACGGGATGACGCAAGCAGAAATAGAAAATTTTATGTATGATGATTTAACCTTTCATAAAAAAACTCAAAAATTTGGTAACCAAGATGCTTTTTTTCAAAAATTATGGAATAATGCAATTGAAGATGAGCTTCTTTTTTTTAATAAATTTAAAAACTCTACTGCTTATCGTGGTACCAAATATAACCAAACCCAAATCATAGCATTAGAAAAAATGGAACTAAATACAGAAGTAAATTGGGGTGATATTAGGGCTCAATTCAAAAAACTTGTTAAAAAGTATCATCCTGATATTAATGCCGGAAACAAAAAATACGAAGAAAAACTAAAAGAGATTACGCTGGCCTATACTTTTTTAAACAACTCTATTAACAAAACCACAGAGGTTTCATGAGCACTTCTAATACTTTTGAAAACAAACCAGATCTTAAAATTTCAGTTAAACAAATATTTGGTATAGATTCTGATTTGGAGGTAGAGGCTTTTTCAAAAAAAAATGAATATGTGCCCGATATAGATAATGCCTATATTTTTGACAAAGATACTACTCTCGCTATTCTAGCAGGATTTGCACACAACCGAAGAGTTTTGGTTCAGGGGTTTCATGGAACAGGAAAATCTACTCACATTGAACAAGTCGCAGCTAGATTAAATTGGCCATGTGTGCGAGTAAACCTAGATAGTCACATCAGTCGAATTGATTTAATTGGAAAAGATGCAATTGTAATTAAAGATAATAAACAAATTACAGAATTCAAAGAAGGAGTTCTTCCTTGGTCATTGCAAAATCCTGTTGCTTTAGTTTTTGATGAATACGATGCTGGTAGACCTGATGTAATGTTTGTAATTCAACGAGTCTTGGAAAGCGACGGAAAATTTACTCTATTAGATAAAAATAAAGTAATCAAACAACATAACTACTTCAGACTCTTTGCAACCACTAACACCATTGGTCTTGGCGATACAAGCGGTCTTTATCATGGAACGCAACAAATTAACCAAGGTCAAATGGATCGCTGGAATATTGTTACTACCCTTAATTATTTAAATCCTGAAAAGGAGGAAGAAATAGTTTTATCTAAATGTAAATTTTTAAATAATGTGGATGGAAAAAAATTAATTAACAACATGGTTAAAGTCGCAAACCTAACTAGAAAAGGTTTTGCCAATGGCGACATATCAACCGTAATGAGTCCGAGAACAGTAATCACTTGGTCAGAAAATTATAATATCTTTAAAAATTTAGCTCACTCATTTAAAGTTTCTTTTTTAAATAAATGCGATGAATTAGAGCGCTCAATTGTTGCGGAGTACTATCAAAGGTGTTTTGGTCACGAAGTAAACTCCTCTTCTACTGAAAAATCAGTAGGAAAAACGAATGGAAGATAAGCAGGCAATAGAAAATTTTAAAAACGCAGTTTTTTCTACGGCTAAGGCTATAGCTAGAAAAACTATCTCTGTAGACGATCAGCAACAGGTCGCTAAAGTTCACGCTCCTAAAATAATATCCATTGATAATACCGACGAAGTACTAGAGGCAAGAGCAACTGCAGACTCGGAAGCTTTGCGAATTCGATATAATGACGAAAGTATTTCAAAAAAAAATGAGCCAAAAGGAAAAGTAAGCAAAAGTTTATATAAAATTGCAGAAAAAATAAGATACGAAAAAATAGGAGCTGACGAATATCAGGGTATTAAAAATAATTTTAACAATTTTTATAAAAAAAAAATTTTACATAGTGAAGTTCATTCTCAGAACTTTATTTCAGATGCTTTTGAAGCTTATTTGAGAAAAAATTTAATGAACCTAGAAATAGATGAAAATAAAAAACAAGATTTTAAACGCTGGGATGATTTGTTTGATAAAAAAATAGCTAATAAATTAAAAAATCTAAGCTCCTCTATAAGTAACCAAAAAGCTTATACTGAATTAGTTAATTCTATTATTAACGAACTCGAAATAAACGATCAAAAAACTGAGCCAGAAAATATTGAAAATGAAAATGGCGATGAAAATAACAGCGAAAATCAGAATCAACAACAGTCAATGGAGGAAGAAAACCAACCATCTAAAAGTCAAGAATTTGATATGGACAATATTGTTCCTGAAATTGAATTTGACCCAAGCATGAATGATGAAGAAGCAATGCTTGAAGATAGTGATGATGAAAACATTCCAGAAGGACCAAGACAGCCACTCAAAGATGGAGATCCAAGAAAATATTCTATTTTCACCAATCAATTTGATAAAATTATTGATGCAAAAGAATTAATAACAGAAGATGAGATTAGAAAGTTAAGAAGCAACTTAGATATGCAATTATCAAGTTTACAAAATTTTATATCTCGTCTAGCTAATAAATTACAAAGAAAACTTCTTGCAAAACAAAACAGATCCTGGAGTTTTGATCTTGAGGAAGGAATTCTTGATGCATCAAAACTTCCTAGAGTAATAATAGATCCCTTTAACTCTCTTTCTTACAAAAAAGAAAAAGATATAGAATTTAAAGACACGGTCGTCACCTTGCTTATAGATAATTCTGGATCTATGAGAGGAAGGCCCATTAGTATAGCAGCCATATGCGCAGATATTTTATCTAGAACTCTAGAAAGATGCTCTGTTAAAGTAGAAATTTTGGGCTTTACCACATTAAATTGGAAAGGTGGCAAAAGTAGAGAGCTTTGGATGAAAAATAAAAAAAACAATCCTGGCAGATTAAATGATCTATGTCATATTATTTATAAATCAGCCGATACTCCCTGGAGAAGAGCCAAAAACAATTTGGGTCTGATGTTAAAAGAGGGAATCTTAAAAGAAAATATAGATGGTGAGGCTATTTTATGGGCCCACAATAGATTAAAAAAAAGAAAAGAAGAAAGAAAAATTATTATGGTTATTTCTGATGGCGCCCCAGTAGACGATTCTACTTTGTCAGTTAATTCGGGTAATTACTTGGAACAACATTTAAAAAAAGTTGTTAAATGGATTGAGGATAGTAAGGATATTGAAATTAGTGCCATAGGAATCGGCCATGATGTTTCTAATTACTATAAACAAGCAATTAAAATAGCTGATGTTCAAGAGTTGGGCGATGCAATGGTTGATAGACTAGTTGAATTGTTTTCAGCTGATAGAAGGGTTCTTAACTGATAACAAATTAGCTATTATAATCCTAAATGGAATTAACATTGTTATAGCCATTAACATTTTTACGCAAAAATCTCCCAGTCCTAGAGTAATCCAAGGAATATCCGTGCCATAAAAAGCTATAAAAAAGAATAAAGCAGTATCAGTAATAGATGAAAAAAGAGATGAAACAAAAGGAGGAACAAACCACTGTTTACTATTTCTTAATTTGTCAAAAATAGTTGCGTCCATCATTTGCGCTATTAAAAAAGCAGCTCCAGATCCAATAACAATACGAATGCCAATTAAATCAATGGGACTTAAAGTGAAGAAATAAGAAACAGCAACACCCCAAATAAAGCCAATTACTATCACTCTCCTCGCAAAACCAAGACCGTAAACTCTATTGGCTACATCAGTCACTAAAAATGCAATTGGATAAGTAAAAGCCCCCCAGGTTAAAATGTTCTCTAGTCCAAAAAAAGAAAATGGAAACTGAACCAAATAATTTGATGCCAGCACAACAAGCATCATCATTAAAATAAAGGGTATTATTTTTGAGAATTTCAAAAGTTTACTGAGATTTAGCTAGTATTGCTTTTTTAATTTTTCTAACTCTTAAAGCTAATTTTTTATTCTTAGCTCTGATTAAAAACTCGTCAATTCCACCTCTAAAATCTACTGCTTTTAAAGCTCTAGTAGAAATCTTAAATCTAATATTTTTATTAAGAATTTCACTTCTTAAAGTTACTTTTTTAATATTTGGAAAAAATTTTCTTTTTGTTTTGTTGTTTGCATGACTAACTTTATGACCACTCATTGGTCTTTTTCCAGTTAATTCACATAAATTTGCCATAAGTTTCTCCGAGCAGGGGTATATTTTGATAAAGTTTTACGGTCAAGTTAATATTTTAGCAATTTGACATTTAACTCTGTGAAGAATAATGCATATTTAATGAGTTTTTGTTTAAATTAATGCTACAAATCTACTTACCCATTGCAGACGTATCTATCAATATCGCTACTCTTTTAATTGTCAGCATTGTTGTTGGTTTTTTTGCAGGGCTCCTTGGTATTGGGGGTGGTTTTTTAATAACTCCTATTTTAATTTTTCTTGGCATACCACCTATATATGCGGTGGCAAATGGTGCGAATAATATTTTAGCTGCTTCCGTTTCAGGAACGTTAGCTCATTGGTTTAAAAATCAGCTAGATATAAAAATGGGTTTACTTATTATCATTGGTGGAATTTTTGGATCAATAGCTGGGATCATTTTATTTCAATTTTTTCAATCAAAAGGCTTTGTCAATAATATTATCTCTATAATGTATTGTGTTTTGTTAAGTACGATTGGAATCTCTATGCTAGTCGAAAGTTTAATTGAGATAAGACGAATTCAATTAAATAGATTTATCAGAACTAGATTACACAAACACTACTGGGTACATAACCTCCCATTCAAAACAAGAATAAAAAAATCTAAACTTTATATAAGCATCATTCCTCCTATTTTTTTTGGTATGATTGTAGGAATATTATCAGCAATGTTGGGTGTGGGTGGAGGTTTTTTACTTGTGCCAATCATGATTTATATTTTAGGAATGCCAGCAAGACTCGTTCCTGGAACCTCTTTGTTTATTATGATTTTTATTATGATGATTGTAACACTATTGCATGCTCTTAATAACAACACCGTAGATATATATTTAGTTTTAATTTTAGTTGTTGGTTCGGTTATAGGTGCTCAATTCGGAACCAAAATAAGCGGAAAATTAAAAAGTGAAGAGTTAAGAGCGATGATGTCAATATTAGTATTAATTTTTGGTTTTAAATTTGGCTATGATTTACTTTTTCATAAAATAATACCAAGTGCTGACATAACTATTTCGCATGCAGCTCCTCCTGCGATGAGTTATGCTACTGAATTAATTTTACATACAGCCCAAAATTTTCCAGGACTATATGCGGTTGGCTGTATGATTGTTGCTATTTTAGTAGGTGTTATTGCTGCATACGGATTCAAAAGATTTATTTAATGGAATTAAACAAAATAACTAAACTATTAGGCTACGCTGGACTAATTCCTTTTTATGCATTTTCTTTATTAACAATTAATCAAAACTATACTTTTTTTATAGATATATTTTTTTTGTATTCGGTCATTATTTTATGTTTTTTATCAGGATCTTTATGGATGAGATTAATTACAAGCTCTAATCAAAAAAATAACACTATCTATAAAATTATATCAATTGGATTTCCATTATTCGCTCTGATTTCAGAGCTTTTTGTAGCTTATGTCTTAAAAATAATTATTTATGTAATGATTTATATTTTGCTTTATATCTGTGATAAAAAAACTATTGGAGCTGGTCTTAAAGATTACATGAAGATGAGACTTTTCTTAACAATTAACGTTGTTTTAACACACTTTATTTTATTATATGCAATCTTTACCTATGGCATCTTTTAAACTGAGATAACCTTCGGCCTCTAATAACTTTCCTAATTCATTATTAATTCTATTTGCCACTAACGGCCCTTCATAAACTAAGGATGTATAAAGCTGCACCAAAGAAGCTCCTGATTTTATTTTTGCTAAAGCAGATGGGCCATCGTGAACACCTCCAACTCCAATAATAGGTATTTTATTTTGTAATTTTTTGAAAAATTTTTTTATAATTTGATTAGAATTATCTTCTAGGGGCAAACCAGAAAGGCCGCCTACCTCAGATTTATGAGAACTTTTTAATAAATCGCTTCTTGAAATAGTAGTATTGGTCAATACCAGGCCATCGATATTTTCATTCAAAACAATGTCTGCCAATTCAGAAATAGTTGTATCATTTATATCTGGAGAAATTTTTAGAAGAATTTTTGTACTATTGTTTAATTCTCTTTGTTTCAGTTTAATATTTTTTAACAACTCTTCAATTTTATCTTTTGCATGAAGGTCTCTAAGATTTGGAGTATTGGGTGAGGATATATTAATGCAAATATAATCACATAAATTACAAAAATTTTCAAAACAAGTTATATAGTCCTTAATTTTATACTCAGTGTCTTTATTGGGGCCAATATTAATACCTAAAATTCCATTAGGTTTATTATTTTCAATTGTTTTTTTTACCTTATCTAAACCCACGCTAGGAAAACCCAATCTATTAATAATTGCCTTATCTTCGTTAAGCCTAAATACTCTTGGCTTTAGATTTCCTGATTGGGCTAAGGGCGTAACAGTTCCCACCTCCACAAACCCAAAACCTAATTTAAATATAGAATTATAAACCTCAGCATTTTTATCAAAACCAGCGGCAAGTCCAATTGGATTAGTAAATACCTTACCCAAAACCTGAATTTGTAATTTATTAGAATTTTTTTGAGTAAATAATGTAGTTGGTAAAAAATTATTTTTTAATAGTTTAATTGCTAAACTATGTGCAAATTCTGGATCTGCTTTTTTAAGCAGAGTACTTATAATTTCGTATATCATTAATAATTAACTTCTACTTAATGATTTAGTAATCAAATCAATTGTTTCTTGTTTTCCAAAAAAACATATAAAAGATCCCATTCGTGGTCCTTGCTCATCTCCAAAGACTATTTCATAAATAGCTTTAAACCAGTTTCTTAATTCTTCTTTAGCGTAATAATTTTTTCCAACCGAAAAAACAATTGTTTGTATTTCTTCTGGGGATAAATTGTCAGGCATTTTTTTTATTTCCTCATTAAGCTCCAGTAATGCTTTTTTCTCTTGATCTGTCGCTAACCTATATTTTTTGTGTATTTTTACATGATCATTAAAATAAGAAATAGCATTTCTAATCAAGCCTTCTAAAATTGGGTATTTTGCCCGATCTGTTTCTGGTTTAAAATTTTTTACAAATTTCCACAAAACGTCTTCATTATCTGCGTTACTAGCACTTACCAAGTTCAACAGCACACCAAAGGAAATAATAGTTTTTTCTTTAGGTGGGTGTCCATTATGAATATGCCAAACTGGATTTCCGAGCTGCTCTTTGATTGGCTGTTCTTGAAACTTTTCCAAAAAAGATAAATATTCATCGACAGCTTTAGGGATAACTTGCGGATAGAGTTTTTTAGCACGCTGCGGATTTTGATACATATACAAAGACAAACTTTCTGGACTCGCATACTTCAACCAATCTTCAATGGAAATTCCATTGCCTTTAGATTTAGAAATTTTTTCTCCTTTTTCATCTAAAAATAATTCATAATAAAATCCATTTGGGGGAGTCTGTCCAAGTATTTTACAAATTTTTTGGGACAGTTCTGCACTGGGTATCAAATCTTTTCCGTACATTTCAAAATCAACCTCTAAAGCATGCCACCGCATCGCCCAGTCTACTTTCCATTGAAGTTTACAATTTCCTCCTGTAACTTTCGTTTTAAATTTTTTTCCATTACTTTCGTAAATAATTTCATTATTAGGAATATCTCTTTCTAAAATAGCCACCTCTAAAACCTTTCCCGTTTCAGGACAAAGTGGCAAAAAGGGGCTGTAAGATTTTTTCCTTTCTTCTCCTAACGTAGGCAATACCACACCCATAATTTCGTCATACTTGCTTAAAACCAATTTAAGAGCTTCATCAAAAATACCAGATTTATAAAGTTGAGTAGAACTTTTAAACTCATAATTAAAACCAAATTGATCTAAAAAGCTTTTTAGCATTTCGTTATTATGCTCGCCAAAACTTTTAAATTTACCAAATGGATCTGGAACACTAGTAAGAGGTTTGTTAAGATTATCTTCTAAAACTTTTTTATTAATAATGTTATCAGGAACTTTTCTTAAACCATCCATGTCATCTGAGAATGTAAAAAGCTTAACAGGAATATCTGATATTTTTTGAAATGCTTGAATTACCATAGTGGTTCTACAAACTTCTCCGAATGTTCCTATATGAGGTAATCCGCTAGGCCCATAGCCTGTTTGAAACAGAGCATATCCCTTTTTATCTAAAAGTTTTTTTCTTTTTTTTAAAAGTTCTTTTGCTTCTACAAACGGCCAGGCTTTTGATTCTAAATACTCGTTATCAATCATTTAAGAAATTCATTCCTTATAACTCAAAAATTAAAATTTTGTCATGTATTTTCCAATGAATCATCATTTGTTTTAAAAACAAATTAATATATTTTTGTATACGATAGTAAAATTATGAAAGACGGAACAAAAACAGTTTTTTTAGTCATAGGGGCTTTATTAATTATTTTAGGGCTATTTATGCTTATTCCATACCTGGTGGAAATAACGATTGGTGATAAATCTCATAACTTTTTATTCTGGTCCTTTTTTTCAATCTTTATAGGGTATCTATTGCTTATCACCTGCCAGACGGAAGAAAAAACTCTTAACATTAAACAAGCATTTATGATGACTTCTTTCTCGTGGATTGCGGTTACTTTATTTGCCAGCTTTCCTTTGATGTATTCATCTTTACAACTTTCTTTTACTGATGCTTTTTTTGAATCTATGTCAGGAATTACTACTACCGGATCGACTATTTTAGATAAAATTGAAGTTGCTTCCAAAGGAGTTTTGATTTGGAGAGCAATTTTACAATGGTTGGGTGGTATCGGAATAGTAGTTATGGCTATTACCGTCTTGCCTTTGCTTAACATTGGAGGAATGTCCCTTTTTAAATCTGAAGGTGCAGAATTTGAAAAAATTCTTCCAAGCTCAAAAGAAATTGCTCTGGTATGTGCAAAAATTTACTTTGTTCTAACTGTTATATGCGCTCTTTGTTTTTATTTATTAGGAATGAGTGTTTTTGATGCTTTTGCACATTCGTTCACTACCATCTCAACTGGTGGATTTTCTACCTACACTGCATCCATGGGTCATTTTGATTCTGTTGGAATAGAAACAATTGCAATTTTTTTTATGATTTGTGGAAGCATTCCTTTTTTAACTTATTTAAAATTTATTAAAGGAGATATTTTTGTTTTTTACAAAGATCCCCAAATAAAAGGTTTTTTTATTTTTTTATTTTGGGCATCTGTAATAGTTGTTACCTATTCTTATTTTTTTGTAAAAGAATCAATACCACACAATATTAGAGAATCTTTATTTAATATAATTTCTATTACTACCGGTACAGGTTTCACCACAGAAGACTTTGGATCTTGGGGTAATTTCACTTCATTTTTTTTCATTATGCTAATGCTAGTGGGCGGATGCACTGCATCTACAACTTGTGGAATTAAAATATTTAGATTTCAAATCTTAAATCTATTTATAAAAAAACAAATAAAACAAATTATATATCCAAGTGGAGTATTTCCAATGAAGTATAGGGGGGAAATAATTGGTGACACAGTTTTAACTTCAGTTTTAACTTTTGTTTTTTTATACATATTTTCTTTTTTTATTCTAATTACTTTACTATCGATGTCAGGGCTTGATTTTACTACAGCTATTTCTGCTGCTGCTACTTCAATTTCTAATGTGGGACCAGGAATAGGAGATGTGATAGGTCCAAACGGAAGCTTTAAGTACTTACCCGATTTAACCAAATGGTATCTTAGTTTTGCTATGTTGTTAGGAAGACTAGAGTTTTTTACTGTTTTGGTTTTGTTTTTACCTTCTTTTTGGAGGGATTAATCTAAACACCAATCAATAATAGCTTTTTGACCGTGCAATCTATTCTCCGCCTGTTGCCAAACAACAGAATGTTTTCCGTCAATAATATCAGCAGTCACCTCTTCTCCTCTAGCAGCTGGAAGCACATGCATAAAAATTGCATCTTTTTTTGCAAAACTCATTAATTTTTTATTCACTTGATAAAGTTTTAAATCTTTCTTTTTTTTTTTTACATTTACTTTGTCACCCATAGAAACCCATTTATCGCTCATAATACAGTCTACTCCTTTGACAGCTTTTTCTGGATTATCAAAAATAACTATTTTTCCATTTTGAGAGTCTGCCCAGTCTAATATTTTTCTCGAGGGTAAATATCCTTTGGGACAGGATATATTTAATTGAAAATCAAATTGAACCGCGGCTTCAATCGCTGAGTTAGTTACATTATTTCCATCTCCTACCCAAGCAATTTGAGCTCCTTTGACTGATCCTTTATGTTCTTCAAAAGTTAGTACATCACTAAGCAATTGGCACGGATGTGAGTGATCAGTGAGCCCATTAATCAATGGTACAGTTAATAATTCCGAAAGTTCTATTAATGATTGGTGAGCAAAAGTTCTAAACATAACTATGTCTGAAAAAGAAGATATTACTTTGGCTGTATCTTCAATACTCTCCTCTCCTTTTCCAAGATGCATATCATTAGAATTCATCACAATCGTTTGTCCACCCAGCTGTCTCATAGCTAGATCAAAAGACAATCTAGTTCTGGTAGAAGGTTTTTCAAAAATCATTAGTAACAATTTATCTTTAGCATTGCTTTTATCTGTTACTAAAACTTTGCTAGTCTTCGAAGATTTCTTTTTTCTTCTTTTTGCTTCTTCCAGTATATTTCTTAGTTCTTTTTTATCTATTTGGCTTAAATCTAAAAAATGCTTCATAATTAAAACTCTTTAATTGTTTTTTCTATAATAGTAATTGCTTCATCAATTTCTTTTTTAGTAACAATAAGTGGTGGGAGCAACCTAATAACATTATCAGAAGCTTTCACGCCCAACATCTTATTCTTAAATAACTGATCCAGAAATTTTACACTATCTCCTTTAATTTGTATTCCTCTTAACAAACCTTTTCCTCTAACATCCGTAATTATATTGGAATATTGTTTTTGTAATTTTTTTAATTGTTCTTCAAAGTAAGAGCCTATTTCTTGTACTTTTTCTAAGAATCCTTTTTCTAAAATGATATCAAGAACTGCATTTCCAATACTCATCGCTAAAGGATTGCCTCCAAATGTGCTTCCATGAGTTCCAGGTTTCATTCCAATCGAAACTTTTTTATTTACCAAACAAACGCCTATTGGAAACCCACCTCCTATTCCTTTAGCAATGGGCACAATATCAGGCTCAATTCCTGCCCATTCAAAGGCAAAAAATTTTCCAGTTCTACCAACGCCACACTGAACCTCATCTAGAATAAGCAATATATCCTGTTCATCGCAAAGTTTTCTTAAACCTGCTAAGCATTCATTTGGCAATACTCTAATTCCACCCTCTCCAAGAATAGTCTCAACCATAATAGCAGCAGTATTTTCATTAATAGCTTTTTTCAGAGCATCGTGATCTGCAAAAGGAACCTGGTCAAAACCATCCACTTTAGGTCCAAAACCCTTAACATGTTCAGGATTATTGGCAGCAAATAAAGAGGCTAGAGTTCTTCCGTGAAAAGCTCCGGTAAATGTTATGATTCTATTTTTTTCAGGCTTACCAATTTCATAAAAATATTTTCTAGCAATTTTTATACTAGCCTCTGTAGCTTCTGCTCCAGAATTCATAAAGACTGCATAATCAGCAAATGTGTGATCGACCAATCTTTGAGCTAACCTTTCTTGCTCAGGAATTATAAAAGCATTTGATACATGCCATAGCTGCTCAGATTGTTTTTGAATAGTTTGAACTAAATGATCGTGACAATGTCCTAATGAGTTAACTGCTATACCAGAAACAAAATCTAAGTATTTGTCACCATTAGTTGCATATAAATAACAACCTTTACCTTTAGAAAAAGAAATATCTCTTCTGTTATAAGTTCCAAGTACAGCGCTCATATTAATTTAAAATTTTAATTTATAACCTTTATCAAATAATAAGTAACAAAAATACCAAGTAATAATATTAGTAATTATTAAAACAATCAATCCAGTAACTAATGAACCATCAGAGGCTCCTAAAAAACCATATCTAAAACCATCAATAACATAAAAAAATGGGTTGAGACTACTAACCGTTTGAATATAAATATTTAAGTTCTTAATAGAATAAAAAGTTCCTGACAAAAAAGAAAGGGGAACAATAATAAAGTTGGTAACTGCAGCCATATTGTCAAACTTTTCTGACCAGAGACCCGCTAAAAATCCCAAACTAGAAAGCAATGATGAACCAAGTACTCCATAAATAAAAATTATAAATATATTATGAATAGGTACTTCTATAAAAATAATCGAAACAGAAATTGAAACGAGGCCAACTACCAAACCTCTAGTAATCCCTCCTGATAACATTGCAACGGTCACTTCAATTGCTGATAAAGGAGGATATAGTAAATCTACTATATTTCCCTGCATCTTAGAAATCATGATAGAGGAAGAAGTGTTGGCAAAAGCATTTTGCATCATTTGCATTACAATCAAGCCTGGAACTAAAAAAATATAAAATTTGTGACCCAGAACATCCAACCTGTCATTGCCCACCGCTAAACTAAAAACTGCAAGAAAAAGAAAGAAAGTTACAACTGGCGATAAAATAGTTTGAATCCAAACATTAAAAAATCTTAAAACTTCTTTGATATAAAGAGTGTACAAGCCAATCCAATTTACTTTTCCAAACCTTCTTGTTCCGATTTTGTATTTATGTTCAATAGTTGCCATTAATTATCCTAGTATCAATTAAACTAAGAAAAATGCACAAAAATGTGGATATAATTGAAAATATTTACAAATCACTGAAAAACCTATGTTTTTTAATCAACATGTTGTGTTTTATTTTCTTGTTTAAACAATATATAGTACTATAACCCTGCAAAATGGCTTGGACAGAAGAAAAAACAGAAGAACTTAAAAAACTTTGGGCAGAAGGACATACTGCTAGTCAAATTTCTAAGATGCTTGGTGATGGAATCTCTAGAAATGCTGTCATTGGCAAATCTCACAGGCTTGGTCTTCAGGGAAGAGCGCAGTCTAGAATGATTTCAACACCTAAAATTAATAATAGAGCCTTTGATGAAAATGCAAATTCCGGCGAAAGAAGACAAAGACGACCTAGAGGTCTTCGGGCAATTGTTATCGAAAAAGATTTTGAACCAGAAAATCCAATCCCATTAGAAAAATTAACAGATAAAACTTGTAGATGGCCAATCGGTCATCCTGATGAAAAAGATTTTTATTTTTGTGGAAGAAATCCTATGGAAAGCAGAGTGTATTGTAAGTTGCACGTTTTGCACGCTTACCAGCCGAAAGGATTTAAAGAAGATAGAGATAATAATACCAACCAACAAGAAGAGCTTCCAGATTTTATCGAAAAAAAGATAAAAAGAGCCTAGTCTAAAAAATAAGCCTTTATTTTAAACAATTATTTGGGTTCGTTTGACCAAGTGCCTAACTAAATCTTAAAGAACTATATTTATCAAAGTTTAAATTAACACCATCTTTAGACATTATTTTAGAAATAATACTTCCCGTAACAGCGCCCAACGTCCAACCCAAGTGATTATGACCAAAAGCATAAAAAATATTCTGAAAGTTTTTAGACTCTCCTATCACCGGTACAAAATCTGGCAAAGTTGGCCTAAAACCTAACCAGCTATCATAAGGATCGGAAAGACCTAAAATCATTTTTTTTGCCTCTCTCGTTACATAATCAATTCTTTTTGGACTAGGCGGGTTTTTTAATCCTCCAAACTCTACCGTTCCAGCTGCTCGGAGTCCCTGATCCATAGGTGATAAATAAACACCTGAGTCAAAGGAACAAACGGGTCTTTTGATTAATGTATCGCTATCTTTAAAATGAACATGATAACCTCGTTCCGTTTCAAGAGGTATGTTCTCACCCAGCTGATTGGTAAATTGTTTGGAGAAGGCACCGGCGGAAATTAACAACTGATCAAAGGAATATTCTTTGCTGTCTGATTTTATGGTTGAACTTGTAATATATTTAATTTCATCTTGAATAAAACTTGCACCCATCTCTAAGCACTTTGTAAAAATCATATCCGATATTTTTTTAGGATTTCTAGTATGTGTCGCAGTAGGAAAAAAAATTCCACCTGCATAAACAGGATTCAGATTTGGTTCTAAATCATGTACTTCGTGTTTAGTTAATAAAACTTGTTTGACTTTTAAATACTCTCTTAACTTGGTTGACTCTGTTACTCTTGGATCATTTTCATGATTATAAATATACATAACACCAGTTCGTTCCATGAGATGACTAGCCCCAATTTCTAAAAAAATTTTCTGATACTCTGCTATAGAAAAGGTAAGCAAATGGTTCATTTTTTCAGCAGTATCTCGCATAGATTTAGGATTGCATTGACGTAAAAACTTAATTGCCCATGGAAGAAGAGAAAATAAATAATTCAATTTAATTGATAGGGGTGAGAAGGAACTAAACAAATAATTAGGTAAGTTTTTAAAAATTGTTGGCTGATTTAATCCTACTGCTCCATAATTAGAAAAAGAACCAGCGTTACCATAAGACGCTCCACTTCCAGGTTTGTTTCTATCAAAAAAAGTAACTTGATGACCTTTTTTCAAAAGATGATATCCGGAACACAAACCAACTATTCCTGCTCCTACAATAGCAATATTTTTTTTCATTTATGATTTGTATTTATCACAGTGATTAAAAAAAATTATGCTTTTTCAGACACTGCGACCACATTTTTTCTAGTTGCTATATATACCCCTAATGTAGCAATCAAAAATCCTATCAGATCTTGAACTGATAAAACCTCTTCTACAAAAGCCCAGCCCATAATGGCAGAAACAGAAGGTATTAAAAAAAATAAAGTAGAGGTCTGGCTAGCAGATCCACTTTTAATTAAATACATAAGAATGGTAAAAGCTCCAAAAGACACTGCAATAATTTGCCAAGCCATAGCCCAGACAAAAGAAGTAGTAAAATGAATAAATGGTTGTTCTAATAAGTAACAAACAGCAAGAAGGAAAATGCTTGCTCCAAAAGATTGATAAATATTACTAACAGATAGAGGCATATTTAAACTTATTTTTTTTTGCCACAAAGTTCCAGCAGTAATTGCAAATAAAGCAATACTAGATGCAATTAATGCCATGAGAGAAAATTCATTTAATGCATCAAATCCTAATACTAATAAAGTTCCGCTAAAACCTAAGAAAATCCCGAGCCACTGTCTCCAAGTCACCGCCTCCCCCAGTAACGGTCCTGCAAGTAATGCTGTTAAGATAGGTTGTAACGTGACAATCAAAGCAACAATTCCTGCTGGCATACCCTTCGAAAAAGAATACCAACAACCACCTAGATAAATTCCATGAAACAAAATTCCTGTAGCCATTGCTTTTCCAGATTCGGCGAAAGGGTACAATATTTTTTGCTTAGTAATCATGGCAAATATTAAATATCCGGCTGTTACAATAACAAAACGAAAAAATAAAGCTGCAAGAGGAGATGCATCAGCAACAATTACTTTTCCACTAATAAAAGCTGAAGACCACAACAAAATAAATGCCAAAGGAAAAAATTTAACCATCGATAAGTTTATTTAATGAATTAATAAACTTAAGTTATAATTAAACTCAAAAAATAAAAAAGAAGATTAAATAAATTCAGATAATTTATCCTTAAATTTTACTATAATTTTTTATTTTATGTGCATTCTTAAAAAATGAAACAGGTTTATTAGTAAAACCATTCAGTTTTAGACAAAATTTAATATTAGAATTTTTAGCAGACTCATAATCATGCTCACTATCTCCAATAAAAATAGCCTGCCTTTTTTTTATTTTAAATTTTTTTACTATATTATTTAACACACTTGGATGAGGTTTTTTATATGCGTAAGTATCTCCGCCTGCCACGAAATCAAAGTACTGAATCAACTTTGATTTTCTTAAAACAATTTTGGTTAATGCTTCTAATTTATTTGAGCAAACAGCTAATTTATAATTATTTTTTTTTAATTTTTTTAAAAAAGATTCTAGACCAGGATAAGGCCTCGATTGAACATAAACATGATTTTTATAGTACGAAAAGAAAAATTTATACATCTTATTTGTGAGCCGTTCTGTAGGCTGGACATTTTGCATTTGCAAAGATTTAATAATATTAACCATAATTCCTTGCCCAATAATGCTTTTAACCTTAGCAAAACTTATTGGCTTAAAACCAAATTTTTTTAAAGTCAAATTGTTAGAAACCATAATATCTTTTGCAGAATTAATCATAGTTCCATCTAAATCGAATATAATTAGCTTTATATTTTTCAACATAATTAGAGAATTTTAATTTTTTCAGAATCCAAATAAACTTTTATACTCTCGCCTTTTGCATATATTTTTTTATTAATTTCATGAAGATCCTCAATGATTAATTCATGTTCTAAAATTTTAATAAAATATCTAATTAAATTTCCTAAAAATTCCACACTAACAACTTTTGCGTCAAACTCTTGAAGAGAGTTATTGTTTTTTTGTAGATATAAATTTTGAGGTCTTAATAAAATAGAATGATTGCCTTCAGTTGTTGTAACATTATTAATTATCATTCCTTGCTTGCTTTTAAATTTTCCATTCTGGACTTGTCCCTCAATTACATTAATTGTTCCCATAAAATTTGCTACAAATAGATTTTTAGGCTGATTATAAACATCAATTGGTCTTCCAATTTGCTGAACGATGCCTTCATTAAAAATTGCTAAATTAGTAGACATTCCATTTGCCTCTTCCTGATCGTGAGTGACAAAAATAGTTGTTATATCTAGTTTTTGATGAAGATCTAATAACTCTTTACGCATTTGTACTCTTAGTTTTGCATCCAAGTTTGATAGTGGCTCATCTAAAAGCAGAACTTTTGGTCTGACTACTAAAGTTCTTGCAAGTGCAACTCTTTGTTGCTGACCACCTGATAATTGATACGGATATCGTTTGCTTAAATCTTTTAAGTCAACTAATTCCAAAACCTCTTCTACTTTTTTTTTAATTTCTGTTGAAGATAATCTTTTTTCCTCCAGCCCAAAACTTATATTTTTAAAAACCGTCATATGTGGCCACAATGCATAGTTTTGAAAAACCATTCCCACATCTCTTTCCCAGGGACTAGAGTTGCTTACTTCTTTTCCATCTATATAGAGTTCTCCTGATTGAGATTTTTCAAAACCGGCAATTAATCTCAGAAGAGTGGTCTTGCCACAGCCTGAGGGACCAAGGAAAGTATAAAAATCTTTATTTTTAATATTAATGTTTACATCTTTTAAAACATGATTGGATCCGTACGAGACATTAATGTTTTTAATTTCAATTATATTTTCGCTCATTTACTCTACCTTAGCCTCCATACCTCTTTGTTTATATTTTTTTTCTATTATCATTTGTGAAAGATAAGTTCCTAAAGCCACAATGCAAACTCCAACAATTCCAAAGCCTGCCCCGGGACCTCTTCCTGCAGCTGTTTGCATATAAGAGTAAATTGCATAAGCCAATGGAGCATCTGATTCAGTTGATACCAACATAATAGTTGCCGAAAGCTCAACGGTTGCCGTTGAAAAACTAGTAACAAATCCAGCTAAAAGACCACCCATCATCAAGGGAATTAGAACTTTTCTAAAAATAGTTGTTTTTTTAGCTCCCAATGACTCAGCTGACTCTTCTAAATATTTGCTTATTTGCATTAAAACGGCATTACATGCTCTGAGAGCATAAGGCAATCTTCTAACGGCAAGTATAATGACAATCATAAACCACCAGGTCGCAAGGGGCTTGTCATTCCATGGCATGTTAATTGTATAAAAAGTTCTCAAATAACCAATTCCCAAAACCAAACCTGGAATAGCCAAGGCACTCATAGCTATATAATCAAGCAACTGTCTTCCAATAATTTTAGTTCTTAAAACTATGTAAGAAATAAAAAAACCAAGCACTACATCAATCAATGCTGCAATAGAGCAATAAAGAAGAGTGTTTTTAATAAATATACTATTTTCAAAAACAGATTTGTAATGAGCCAATGTGTATGCATCTGGAAGAACGCTAAAAGACCAAATAGTTCCAAAGGATAATAAAGCTAAGGCAATATGTGGAGATAAAACTAAAAATAAAATTAGAAAAACCACTGAATAGGCAACAACTTTTTGTTGAGGAAGTAAATTTCTTTTAATCATGCCTCCACCCCCTTTTTGAAGCATAGAATAATCTTTTCCAGCAAAGGCAAGTTTTGCAGTCCATACAGCTAAGATGGAAGTAATAACTAATATAACACCTATCACATATCCCATGGGATCATTGATACCGATTGAGGAAATTCTAAGATAAGCTTGCGGTGCTAACATATTGTTAGCATCCAGCAGCAATGGAGTACCTAGATCGTCAAAAACTTTTAAAAACACCAAACTTGCACCCGCAACATAACCTGGCATTGATAATGGCAAGACTATTCTTCTAAATAATCTCAAACCTTTTGAGCCTAGATTTTGAGCAGACTCTTCCATAGTTCTATCAATGTTATTTAAACTTGTAATTAAATTGATTAAGATAAAAGGAAAGTAATGAACCGACTCCACAAAAATTACTCCATTTAATCCTTCCATGAAGGGAATCTTAAAACCAAACCAATCATCAAGAAGTAAATTTACTGACCCATTAGTTCCAAAAAAAAGCTTCATAGCAACAGCTCCTACAAAGGGAGGCATGATTAATGGAATAAATCCTAAACTTTGAATGAGAACAGATGCTTTAAAATTAAATCTACAAGTAAAATATGCCAAAGGTATTGCAAAAATTGATGAAAGCACAACAGACATGAAGGCTACATAAAAAGAATTGTAAAGAGACTCTATAAATAAATCGCTTTGAAAAAAATCATAAAAATTAACAAAAGTTAAATGACCATTCTGATCAAGGAAAGAAACGTAAAAAACCTGAACTATGGGTACGGCCAAAAAAATAAGCAAAAACAAACCTATGAAAATAGCTGTAGATTTTAAAAAAAAATTTTCAAACATAATTTGATTAGCAACCTTAATTGTAAAAGTTAAGGTTGCTAATAATGGATAGAATTAAAGTAGTTTTAGAGCTTGCTCAGCTTTTTGTTTAGCCTTGGAATAATTATCGACTACTTGCTTATCCCAATCAGCTTCTACTTCGGCTTGCCTTGTTCCAGCATATGCTTCTAAATCTTTTGCTTTTTTTCTGCTTTTTTTAAAGATTTTATTAAATGCCGCATCACCTGCTTGTGCCTCGGTTATTGGTAGTTTTACCAATAGAGCTCTTGCTTCTGAGACTAGCTGTTTAGCTTTTGCGTTATTTTTTTTGCTCAATGCTGTTTCAGCTTTATGGATTGCTGCTGTTGCTTGTTGTAGATCCTTTAAACGGTAAGTTACCATCACATCATATAAAGAATTTACGACATTATATCTTTTTTTAGATAAATTGACGTCAAACTTTACAGCTGCACCAATTGAAGAGTCTTTAAAAGGATTAGGAAAATCCTTTGGAGCTTTTGCATAAGTTTCTGGATTTACAGGTAATCTTCGGATTTTTGGATCAAGAAGAATTTCTTGACCTTGCGTTGATAACAAGAAATCAACAAAAAGCTTAGCATACTTTTCATTAGGAGCATTTTTAATCACCCCAATATTTGCAGGAACCAATGTTGTAACTTTAGGATAGATAAATTCTACCGGAAAACCACCACCAATTGAAGATAGTCCGAAAAAATCAATTACAATACCAATACCAAAGTCGCCACTGTTAACTCCATCTGGAACACCAAAACTTTTTGCCGTTACTGTTTTAAAATTACCAGACATATTAATAATTTCTGCCCAACCTTTGTTCCAACCTTCTCCTTGTAAAATAGTCTCTACTGTTAAATGAGTGGTTCCTGATCTAGATGGTGAACTCATTCCAGTATGCCCATAATAAACTGATTTAGTTAAATCATTCCATTGCTTAGGTTCAGGAAGTTTGTTCGCCTTCATGTATCTTGTGTTCCACATGATGCCGTATCCTGCGGCTGCAAAACCAGTATAATAACCATCAGGATCATTAATTGGATAAGAACCCACTTTTGCAGGGATTCCTTTTATGGATGAAGTATATTTAGTTAATAACTTATCTCCCTTTAGCACTTCAAACGCATCTGGCGCCGAAGCCCAAAAAAGATCTGCACTATTATTGGCTTTTATTTCTTGAACATACTTAATTCCAGCATTCGTGCTTTTTCCTAGAATCTCAACTTTAATCCCAGGATTTTTCTTTTCAAAAGCAGTTTTAAATTTTTCAGTTAAATCTTTTGGAAAAGAAGTAACAATAGTTAATTTATCCGCTGCCGCATAAACATTGGTAGCAAATAAAACTGCTATTAAAGCAGTTATGATTTTTTTCATTTATATATCCCCCTGTTTTATTTATAAAAATTATATTTAATAAATATTAATTCAAAAATAGTTTAACTCAAAGCTGAGAATACTCAATTAAAAGTTGTATAAAAAATTACTATTCTTATTTTTTTTATCCAAATACTTTTATCAAAAAAGCTCCTGCAAAAATTAAAAGTGAAGAAAAAAAACCAACTAGACCCATTTTTTCTTTTAGAAAAAAAACCCCGTAAATACTAGCAAATAGTATGCTTACTTCTCTTAGGGCAGCAACTGAAGCAACATTTGAAACAGAAAATCCATAAACTGCAGGAAAGTAGGAGTATATACTTAATATTGATGCAAAAAAAATAGAATTAAAATGATTTTTAATAAAATTAAAAGTTAAATAACTTTTTTTTAGAAAAACAAATGACATTAAATTAAAGGCAAAACCATCTAAAATGAAATAAGTAAATAAATACGAAACAACATTTGATGCTCTTGCACCCAAAGAATCGACAATTGTATAAAGTGTAATTGTTAATGCCACTAATAAAGAATAAGAGAGCCCCTTAAAATTTATTTTTTTAAATTTTCCCTCAGAAAAGATTAACAATAAAATACCGGCGCATAATACAATAATAGAAAATTTATTTTGAATATCTAATTCCTGATCTAAAAAATAAGGTGTTAAAAATAAAATAATTAATGATGGAGAACCTCTTGCTATAGGGTAGCCATAAGACAAGCCTGAATTATCATATGTTTTACAAAGAAAAAATTTATAAAAAACATGAATAAACAAAGTCAAAAATAAATATGGATAAGCAGAATGAGGCAGGGGCTCTATAAAAAATAACAACGGTAATAAAATAATACTTCCAATTAATGTAAAGGATCTTGTAAATAATATTTTATCAATTGAATTTTTTAATAAAATATTCCAAGCCACATGACAAAAGGCTCCTGATAAAATAAA
>Ga0222713_10000609_pt1 | contig 40373 bp, 37 predicted proteins | sample C33_649DmetaG_FD_165061 | JGI IMG/M metagenome (GOLD analysis project Ga0222713, IMG submission 165061) | Estuarine water microbial communities from San Francisco Bay, California, United States - C33_649D | ecosystem: Environmental > Aquatic > Marine > Unclassified | place: USA: California... | reverse complement strand
CTAACGGTGTATCGATCCAGTCCAATACCGAAATTCTTTTCGGATACGCGGGCACTTACAACATCCAGTTTTCCGCTCAACTCCACAACACTGGTGGCGGTGGCGGTGGAGAACGTGTCCGGATTTGGTTGGTCCAAAACGGCATAGCATTGCCGGAAACATCCACGGTCGTACTCGTAGGTACAAATAACCCCTACGTTGTAGCCGCTTGGAATTTCTTACTCACCGTTGATGCGGGTGACACGATAGAGCTTTATTGGGATACCGATAACACCAACATCCAACTTGAGCATTTGGACGCGGATGCGCCTTCACCGGCGGTTCCCTCCGTCATTCTTACGGTTGCTCAGGTAACCTACACCCAAATGGGCGCGACGGGCGCGACCGGTGTAGCTGGTCCGACTGGAGCTACGGGCGCCCAAGGTTTGATCGGTGTTACTGGCGCCACCGGTCCGCAGGGTGTTCAAGGTGTTACCGGAGCAACCGGCCCTCAAGGTGCAATCGGTGTTACGGGTGCTACCGGTGTTCAAGGACAGACCGGCGTTCAGGGTGCCACGGGTGCTCAGGGCGTTACCGGCGCTACTGGTGTTGGCGTTACTGGCGCTACGGGTGTTCAAGGAGCTACGGGCGCTCAAGGCGCAACCGGCGCAACTGGAGTTGGCGTAACTGGCGCCACCGGTGTTGCCGGCTCCACTGGTGCAACGGGTCCTCAAGGTGTTACCGGCGCAACCGGTGCGGGTGTTACGGGTGCAACCGGCGTTGCCGGCTCCACTGGTGCAACGGGTCCTCAAGGTGTTACCGGCGCAACCGGTGCGGGTGTTACGGGTGCAACCGGCGTTGCCGGCTCCACTGGTGCAACTGGTCCCACGGGTCCTGCGGGCGCCACCGGAAGCACCAACATCGACATTTCACCGTCCAATCCTCCCGCTCCAGTTGATGGAGACCTGTATTGGAATTCTGAAGACGGTAACATCTACATTTGGTACGTCGATGTCGATGGCGGTCAGTGGGTGAATGCTCTTGCCGGATCGGCTGGTGTTGCGGGCGCCACTGGCGCCACTGGTCCCAGCAATGTTCCGCAAAACGCTCAGACCAGTTCTTACACGCTACAGGCGAGCGACGCTGGTAAGCATGTGAGCATCACGACCGGAGGAGTTACGGTTCCGGCCAACGTGTTCGCAATCGGAGATGTAATCAGCGTCTACAATAACAGCGGTTCAAGTCAGACAATCACCAGTTCTGGCGTCACCGTTCGCCTCGCGGGGACTGCTACCACTGGAAACAGAACTCTTGCTCAGTACGGACTCTGTACGCTCTTGTGCGTAAATTCCAACGTGTTTGTCATCTCTGGAGGGGGTATATCCTAACTTATCATGGCCTTAAATTTTCCCAGTAGTCCGACCCTAGATCAGGTCTACACTTACAACGGTTGGTCGTGGAGGTGGAATGGCTCGGCATGGGTTACTAACACCCTTATCGTTGGGCCTACTGGCGCGACGGGCGCACAAGGCACTACTGGTGCGACCGGAATTCAAGGTCCTACGGGCGCCCAAGGTGTAACCGGCGTCACTGGTCCTACTGGCCCTCAAGGTGCCGTTGGTGTCACTGGTGCCACAGGCGCCGTTGGTGTTACCGGCGCTACGGGTGTTGTTGGTGTCACTGGTGCCACAGGCGCCGTTGGTGTTACCGGCGCTACGGGTGTTGTCGGTGTTACCGGTGCTACGGGTGTTGTAGGCGTCACCGGTGCCACGGGTGCCGTTGGTGTAACCGGCGCGACGGGTGTTGTAGGCGTCACCGGTGCCACGGGTGCCGTTGGTGTAACCGGCGCGACGGGTGTTGTTGGTGTTACCGGTGCTACGGGTGTTGTCGGTGTTACCGGCGCAACTGGTGCTGTTGGTGTTACCGGTGCTACGGGAGTCCAAGGCATTCAAGGCGCTACAGGTCCCACCGGTCCTCAAGGTAATGTCGGCGTTACCGGTGCCACGGGCGTTCAAGGTCCTGTCGGCGTCACCGGTGCCACAGGTGCCGTTGGTGTAACTGGAGCAACGGGTGTCGTTGGTGTTACCGGCGCTACCGGTGTTGTTGGTGTCACTGGAGCTACTGGTGCCGTCGGTGTAACCGGTGCTACAGGCGTTCAAGGCCCTGTTGGTGTTACTGGCGCTACAGGACCTGTCGGTGTTACCGGTGCTACTGGTGTCGGAATTACCGGCGCCACCGGTGTTCAAGGTCCTCAAGGCGCAACCGGTCCTACGGGGCCTGTTGGTGTTACCGGTGCAACTGGCGTTCAAGGTCCAACAGGTGTTCAAGGCGCTACGGGTCCTACGGGCCCTGCCGGCGCTACCGGTGGATCGAATATTCCTACCACGGGTGTTCAGCCTCCCAGCCCTGTAGACGGAGACCTTTATTGGAACACCGAAACCGGCACTATTCAGATTTGGTACGTCGATCAAGACGGTGGCCAATGGGTCGATGCCCTTACAGGTTCCGTGGGTCCTCAGGGTGCCACGGGAGCAACTGGTCCGTCCAATGTTCCGCCCAACGCTCAAGGCTCTGCTTACACTTTGGCCGCTACCGATGTTGGTAAGTACATCAACATCACCACCGGAGGTGTGACGGTTCCCGCTTCGATCTTCTCTTCGGGAGACGTAGTTAGCGTTTACAACAACAGCGGTTCCAATCAAACCATCACACAAGGTAGTTCAGTTACGATGTACCTTGGTGGCACCGCTACCACGGGAAATCGCACCCTTGCTCAACGTGGAGTTGCTACGATCCTTTGTGTTGGTACGAACACGTTCGTAGCGATGGGCATCGGTCTGAGCTAATTCTCAAAAATCATGGCCCTGAATTTCCCTTCCAGTCCAACACTTAACCAAGTCTACACCTACAACGGTTGGTCGTGGAAGTGGAATGGAACGAGTTGGGTTACCAACACGTTCATCGTCGGTCCTACCGGTGCGACGGGGGCTCAAGGATCAACCGGACCCACTGGTGTCGGCGTTACCGGTGCTACCGGTGTTCAAGGCATTCAAGGCGCCACTGGACCTACCGGCCCTCAAGGTGTCGTAGGTGTTACCGGTGCTACGGGCGTTCAAGGTGTTCAGGGTTCGACAGGTCCAACGGGTGCCGTTGGCGTTACTGGCGCTACGGGTGTTCAAGGTCCTGTTGGTGTAACCGGCGCTACCGGCGTTCAAGGTCCTGTTGGCGTAACTGGTGCAACCGGCGCCGTTGGTGTTACCGGCGCTACCGGCGTTCAAGGTGTTGTTGGCGTTACCGGCGCTACCGGAGTTCAAGGACCTCAAGGCGCTACTGGACCTACCGGTCCTCAAGGTGTTGTCGGCGTCACTGGCGCTACCGGCGTTCAAGGTCCTGTTGGCGTAACTGGTGCAACCGGCGCTGTTGGTGTTACCGGCGCTACTGGCGTTCAAGGTGTTGTTGGCGTTACCGGCGCTACCGGAGTTCAAGGACCTCAAGGCGCTACTGGACCTACCGGTCCTCAAGGTGTTGTCGGCGTCACTGGTGCCACAGGCGTTCAAGGTCCTGTTGGCGTCACTGGTGCAACCGGCGTTGTTGGTGTTACCGGCGCTACCGGCGTTCAAGGCCCTCAAGGCGCTACCGGACCTACCGGCCCCCAAGGCAATGTCGGTGTTACCGGCGCTACCGGTGTTGTTGGCGTTACCGGCGCTACTGGAGTTCAAGGCCCCCAAGGCGCCACTGGACCTACTGGCCCCCAAGGCAACGTCGGCGTTACTGGCGCCACTGGCGTTGTTGGTGTCACCGGCGCTACCGGAGTTCAAGGACCTGTTGGTGTAACCGGTGCTACCGGTGTTGTCGGCGTTACCGGCGCTACGGGTGTTGTCGGTGTGACCGGCGCCACTGGCCCCGGTTACTACGCTACTTCCACTACTTCGCTCGCAATCGGGACTGGTTCAAAGGTCTTCACCACTCAAGCTAACTTGGCCTATGTGGTTGGTCAGTACGTCCGTGCAGTTAGCACTGTAACGGCAACGAACTGGATGGAGGGTCAGGTCACCGCTTACAGCGGTACGAGTTTAACAGTAAACGTAACCCTAACGTCTGGTTCCGGAACCCTCGCTTCTTGGAATATCTCTGCGGCTGGAGTTCAGGGCGCTACCGGCCCTACGGGAGTTCAAGGCAATGTCGGCGTAACCGGCGCTACCGGCGTCGTTGGCGTTACCGGAGCTACGGGCGTTCAAGGACCTCAAGGCGCTACTGGACCTACCGGTCCTCAAGGCATTCAGGGTAATGTTGGCGTTACCGGTGCTACCGGCGTTCAAGGTCCTGTCGGCGTTACCGGTGCAACTGGTGCCGTTGGCGTAACCGGTGCAACGGGCGTTCAAGGCGTCGTTGGCGTAACCGGAGCTACGGGCGTTCAAGGACCTCAAGGCGCTACTGGACCTACCGGTCCTCAAGGCATTCAAGGTAATGTCGGTGTCACCGGCGCTACTGGAGTTCAAGGCGTTGTCGGCGTTACCGGTGCTACCGGCGTTCAAGGTCCTGTTGGCGTAACCGGTGCAACTGGCGTTCAAGGTGCCGTTGGCGTTACTGGTGCTACTGGCGTTGTCGGTGTAACTGGTGCAACCGGTGTTGTAGGCGTTACCGGCGCAACTGGTCCGGGATACTCAGGTACTTCCACTACTTCACTTGCAATCGGAACCGGTTCCAAGGTCTTCACTACTCAAGCCAACCTTGGGTATGTAGTTGGACAGTATCTTCGGGCGGTTTATCCTCTTACCCCCAATGTTTTGATGGAAGGTCGAGTTACCGCTTATAGTGGTACAAGCCTTACCATAGATGTCAGTTTGACGGTTGGTTCCGGAACTTACGCTTCTTGGAATATTTCAGTCGCCGGACTTCAAGGGGTTACAGGCCCTACGGGAGTTCAAGGTAACGTCGGCGTCACTGGTGCTACAGGCGTTCAAGGCGCTGTCGGCGTTACCGGTGCCACTGGTGTTCAAGGCGCTGTTGGCGTAACCGGTGCCACTGGCGTTCAAGGGGCTCAGGGCGCAACCGGCCCTACCGGTCCTCAAGGCATTCAAGGCAACGTCGGCGTTACCGGAGCTACGGGCGTTCAAGGCGTTGTCGGCGTAACCGGTGCTACCGGAGTTCAAGGCGCTGTTGGCGTTACCGGTGCTACCGGCGTTCAAGGCGCTGTCGGCGTTACCGGCGCTACCGGTGTTCAAGGCGCTGTTGGCGTTACCGGTGCTACCGGCGTTCAAGGCGCTGTTGGCGTTACCGGTGCTACCGGCGTTCAAGGCGCTGTCGGCGTTACCGGCGCTACCGGTGTTCAAGGCGCTGTCGGCGTTACCGGTGCTACCGGCGTTCAAGGCGTTGTCGGCGTTACCGGAGCTACGGGCGTTCAAGGCGTTGTCGGCGTTACCGGAGCTACGGGCGTTCAAGGCGCAGTTGGTGTTACCGGCGCCACTGGAGTCCAAGGCACGACTGGTCCTACGGGCCCCACTGGTCCGTCGGTCATCACACAAAATTCCCAGTCAGTAAGTTACACGCTCGTATTATCCGACCGCGGTAAACACATTTACACCAACTCTGGCGTGACCGTGCCGGCCAGTGTGTTCAGCGCGGGTGACGTGGTTTCCATCGTCAACAACAGCACTGGCAACATTACCATCACTCAAGGTTCCTCAGTCACCATGTACCTTGCCGGAACCGCTACGACCGGGAATCGTACCTTGGCTCAAAAGGGCTTGTGCTCGGTTCTCTGCGTAGCTTCTAACACCTTTATTATCCTCGGAGGAGGTTTAACCTAATGAGTATCCAACAATTGTTTTTTGCATCCGGAGAGTCCCCCACTCAAATTACTGCTACGGGTGGGACGGTATATACAGATGGGGATTGGAAATATCACTACTTTGACTCAACCGGGAACATAACTTTCACTTCATACACTAGTGCATATTATTCGGTAAAAGTGTTGTTAGTAGCTGGTGGGAATGGCGGAGGTAGTACTGGAGATAATGATGGAAGTGGAGACGGGTTGGGGGGCAACAACGCAGGAAATGGTGGTGAGGTTTTAATTAACCCCTATGCTTGGACAACCGGCGATTTTGGAACCAATGTTGCATGGACATTGACTGTTGGTGCAGGAGGTGCCCCCGATAGTAACGGAGGTAATTCAAGTTTATCGACCGTATACGCCAGTGGGGGTTACGGTGGCCAAGGTGGTTCTTTGGGTAACGCCCAACTGGGCACAAACGCAAATGGTCAAAGCGGAACAGCCGGCTTAAACGGTACTAACGTAAATACGTCGCCGTTTACTGGGTCCTATGGCGGTTATTATGGTGGCGGTGGTGGTGGTGGTGGCGGTGGCGGAAATCAATTTACTGGTCTTGGTGGCTCGGGCGGACCCACGTCTCTTGGCGGCGGCGCTGCTGGTGGCGCTGGAGGAAATGCTGGTAACGACGGTAATGCGGGTGATTCGGCATCGGGGAATACTGGTGGTGGAGGAGGGGGCGCCGGCGGTCCCGGAGGAGGCGAGACTTTTGGCGCTTCCGGCGGAACTGGTGGCTCTGGTAGAGTTATCGTAGCATATAAATGGAGGAACAACTAATGGCTCACTTTGCGGAAATTGATCAGAACAACAAAGTGGTTCGGGTTTTAGTTGTCCCCGACGAACAACAACATCGCGGACAAGAATACCTAGCCACCGAATGTTTTAGAGGAGTCTTAAAAGACGGAATCGTAGTTCGCGAACCGTTTGGAGGAACTTGGATTCAGACATCGTACAATACTTATCGCGGTAAACACCGTACTGGTGGCACCCCATTGAGGAAAAATTATGCGGGGGCTGGATACACTTACGATCCCGTTCGTGACGCTTTTATTCCCCCCAAACCGTACTCAAGTTGGGTTTTGGATGAAGAAACCTGTGATTGGAAACCCCCTGTGCCACCCCCGGGCATTCGCCCTCAAAACGGTAAAAAGTACGTTTGGGACGAAGCCACCGTCTCTTGGATTCAAGTGCCTCGCTAATGTCACATGGCCGAACCCTTGCAATTCACTGTTCCGCTCATAACGGGCGCCACGTCCGCCACGACTACGTCTGGCGGAATTGGCGCAACTGGAGCGACAGGTCCTCAGGGTAATCCCGGCCGAAACGGAACCAATGGAAACAACGGAGCAACTGGAGCAACTGGTCCACAAGGTCCCGCAGGTAGCCCCGGCGGGGCAACAGGTGCCACCGGTGCCCTTGGGGCCACCGGAGCAACTGGTGCGGGAGGGCCGAATGGTGCGACTGGCGCGACGGGTGCGCTGGGGCCCACAGGCGTTCAAGGTGCTACCGGTCCCACCGGCGCCACCGGTGCAACCGGGCTAACAGGTTCTACCGGTGCTCAAGGAGCAACCGGAGCCACCGGAGTAGGAACGACCGGATCGACTGGTCCTCAGGGAGCCACCGGAGCTACCGGTCCTCAGGGAGCCACAGGGGCTGGTGCCACGGGCGCTACAGGCCCTCAAGGCGCCACGGGCGCTTTGGGTGCTACTGGCGCAACGGGAGTTGGTATTACCGGAGCTACCGGTGCTCAAGGCGCCACGGGTGCCCAAGGTGCTACCGGTGCACAAGGTGTTACCGGCGCGATTGGCGTTACCGGAGCTACCGGTGCTCAAGGCGCCACGGGTGCCCAAGGTGTTACCGGTGCACAAGGTGTTACCGGCGCTACCGGCGTAGGTACAACCGGAGCGACGGGAGCTACTGGACCGCAGGGTATCCAAGGCGTTACTGGCGCTACGGGTGCGGGCGTTACTGGAGCTACTGGCGTTCAAGGTCCTACCGGCGCTACTGGTCCCGCGGGCACCGGCACGACCGGTGCAACCGGACCCACAGGTGTTGCTGGTGGAGTTGGTGCTACCGGCGCTACAGGTCCTGCGGGCACCGGCACGACCGGTGCAACCGGACCCACAGGTGTTGCTGGTGGAGTTGGTGCTACTGGCGCTACGGGTCCTGCGGGCACTGGCACGACAGGAGTCACCGGTGTTACTGGCGTAACCGGAGCTACAGGCCCTACAGGTCCTGCGGGCACCGGCACGACCGGTGCAACTGGCCCAACAGGCGTTACAGGTGTTCAAGGCGCCACGGGCCCTACGGGCCCTCAAGGTATCCAAGGCGTCACTGGAGTTACGGGTGTAACCGGAGTTACTGGTGTTACCGGAGCCACCGGTCCCACTGGTATCGGAACTACGGGCGTTACCGGCGTTACCGGAGTCACCGGCGTTACTGGAGCCACTGGTCCTACGGGCCCTCAAGGTATCCAAGGCGTTACCGGAGTTACCGGCGCAATTGGTGTTACTGGAGCTACAGGCGCTACTGGTCCTACTGGCATCGGCACTACGGGCGTTACCGGCGTGACTGGAGCCACTGGTCCTACCGGAGTAACCGGTGTTACAGGGGTAACAGGCGTCACCGGAGTTACTGGAGTTACTGGAGTCACGGGCCCGCAAGGCGTCACCGGCGTTACTGGTCCACAAGGAATCCAAGGCGCCACCGGTCCAACTGGAACTACCTTTACCGCCAAAACCACCCCGGGCATTGCGCGTCGCCGGTATCCGGATGGAACGACGGGAGCCGCCACCGAAGACGTTTTCTACCGCGATGTCTTCAACGTAAAAGACTACGGGGCTTACGGGAATGGCTCCAGCAACGATTACGCCAGCATCAATGCCGCTGTTCAAGCCGCAGCAGCCGTAGGCGGCTGTGTTTATTTCCCACAGGGTAAATATTACATTGGGACTAAAATCACAGTTTCTTTAGGCGCCAACAATGTGGTTTTTCGGGGCGATGGTGATTCCACCATCCTTCAGATGCAAACCACGGGTGTGTTTGAAATAACCCAAAATCTTTCGACGACCTGTACTTTTTTGAATATGACTATTATTGCCAACGCTTCAAGCGGCACGGCAATAAAGCTCGTAGGTTCTTCTCTTCAAAATCCGCATAACACCATGATGCTGTACATGGATGGTGTTACCATAAAAAGAGGGAGCACTTATTTTTCTAAAGGGATAGAAATTTCATACATGTACAATGCAGTTATTAATAACTGCATGTTTGATAGTGAACCCCGAAACGGTATAGCAATAGATATTCAAGCAATATCTACAAATTTAGCCGTATCAAATTGTAATATCAACGGGTGGAATAGAGGTATAAGTTGCGAAGTCTATCAAGAAGGTCTTTCAGTAAGTAACAGCGTTTTTGTAAACGTACTTTACGGAGCGTATTGCAAAATAGCCTATAATGCTGCTCTTCGTTGCTCCGGTTTTTATTTTAGCAATGTCCACGTTGATGCAAGAAACAGCAATTCCGAATGCGTGCATCTTGAGAATTGGGAAGGGGTATTTATCTCCGGTTCTTATTTAACTGTCGGTGCTGAAATTTCTTCGGGAGTAGCTCCTCCCGGAAACTCTTGCGTAATTTTGCAACAAATTGCTGGAGCACAAATTTCCGGAACGAAATTCAACATTAATGGGAATTTCGGAGTAGCTTTGAGTAATCCTAGTTCCACGATCTTAGACTGCAATGGGAACGCGATAGGCTGTATTGGTGTACAAATCGTAGGGTGTTCTTTTGAGGGCGCTCCTACCGCTACAGTTTTGTTGGATACTTTGTGCATGAGTTGTACGGTTATGAACAACTCGCATTACTATCGTTGCACTAGCTCTTCTCCTGTCGCAGTTAATCAGGCGCAAATGACAGTAGTGCCTTTTGGAGCTATTGATCTGGCTGGCGGAGGTCGTAACAACACCGTTCAAACCTAATTTACCATGAGTTGCGGATGCGGATGCGGGAACAACAACTGTAACGGCGGCTGTGGATGCGGTGGCGGCGGCTGCGGATCGCAGGGCGATTTCTGCGCTCCTCCGGTTCCGATTGCTACCATCGTAGCCGGTCCCATCGGCGCCACTGGTCCTGTCGGGCCCACCGGCCCAGCGGGGTTTGGCGTTACTGGCCCCACCGGTGCTACCGGCGCGCAAGGTCAGCCCGGACCCATCGGGTCTCAGGGCGTGACCGGAGCTACTGGTGCTACTGGACCCAGCGGTGAGCCCACTGCCTTCTTCACCGGAGTCATTTGGGACCCGACGAATGCGGCTGGTGATTTGCCGGCCCTCCAAGGCTCGCGAGTTTTGGATTTTGGAACGGTAAACTTCTCCAACGGTACTTATCTATTCAGCCTCAAAATGCAGATCGGCTGGAATGCGGGTGCTGTTGGACCCAACGATCTGAATGGTCAGGTCGAGTTCATGGACGGCCCTACGGTCGTCAAAACTCTCAAGTGGGGCCGTTCCAAGAGCGAGGCGTCGGGATATCAGTATGGAGTGGCGGAAAGCTACGATTTCTGGTTTCTCGGAGCCGTTACTAACGGGCAAAACCTTAAGCTGATCTGCAACGACCAGTTCTACCTGCTCGGAGCCCAGCTTGTGGCGTTCCCCACTCCTGCAAGCGTCATCACGTCTCCCGGATTCATCCTCTAACCATGCACGACGATTTTCCTGTTTCCATCGATCTGGCTCTGGAGTTCCCCGCTATGGGGGACATGCCTTCTCCCAAGAAGGGCTCCAAGAAGGTTTATCCTTCGCTGTACATCAGCGGAGCCAAGAACCTCGAAAGTCTGCCGCGTGAAGGCTACGCCCTGATTCATTTCAAGCGCCGTAGCGTCACCGTAGGTGAGCGCGACGACGAAGAGTGTTGTTCCGCCGATCTGGAGATTCACGAAATCCGTCTCCCTGAAAAGGGCGACGATGAGGAGATGGGCGACATGGCCGACGCTTTTAAGTCGATGGCCAAGGAGCGCGGCCTCATGAGCGATGAGTCCGAGGAGTCCGAAGAGGGCGACGAGGAGTCCGAGTCGCTCATGCCTGAGATGGAGGAGTCCGAGGAAAAGGACGAAGACGAGGAGAAATAACCTATGATCGTGACGTTGGGAAGGATCATCGAGGCGTCGAAATCCAACGACATCCTTGGTATCGCTGATCGGCACAAGATCATCGATTACATCAACCGTGCCATCGAGATCGCCGCTTTCCGGGCGAACTGGAATCCCTACGTCAGCACTCTGGACATCTGCTCGGATAGTTCAGGCTGCGTCACGCTCCCCAATTTTGTGGACGTGGTGTTGGCCGCGAACGTCGGAGGTCGTCCTGCGCTGTTCCGCAACAGTTGGTACGAGTACCACATCAATGGTCTCGGCTCCAACAGTTGCTGCGGCGGTGCGTGCGGCCTGTACTGGGACGACAAGATGTGGAGTCCCACTTTTCAGGACCTGAAGAAGTGGAGCCTTGTTGCCGCCATCTGCGAAGACCCCATCGACGGCGACGGCACCAAGCAGTTGATCGTCCAAGGCGAGACGATGGACGCGAACTACAACCAGAAAGAAGCCCTGACCATTCCGGTCACCGGACCTTCTTCGCCGGGTGTTCGTCTTACCCTCCTGACCAACTACGCTTCGACGGACTCGAAAACGACGTTCTTCAAGCGCATCACTCAGGTCACCAAGCCGATCACTCGCGGCTACGTTAAGCTGATCGGTTTTCCGCCCGAGCAACTTGGTCAAGCGGTTACCCTTGGTTACTACGCCCCTAACGAAACCAATCCGCTCTACAAGCGGATGAAAGTGTCCTGCTCTTGCGAGTGGGTCCGCGTGAAGTACCGCCGCAAGACCATCGACCTCGTCAATGATTACGACATTGTGCCATTGGCTTCGTATCAGGCTACGCTTGATCTCCTTAAGGCTATCCGCCTTCGGGAAACGAACAACATCGACGTGGCCGAGAAGTATGAAACCAAGGCGGTTCAACTCCTCAACGACATCCAAACCATCGAGGACGGCCCCAATTTCGGGCCGCTACAAGTAGACCCTGCTTTCGGCATCGGCACGATTGATTACCGCTAATCATGGCTGAGACTGTCACACCGGGAAGGATTATGATCGAAGGCGGGCTCGATGGAGCCCGCTTTGCCGGCTTTCCGGAGGGCGTGGACAGTTTCTCGCACCCGCTGTCGGTTCGTCAGACACAACTGCGCTGGTTGGAGAATGCGGTGACTCAGGGTGGTTTTGTCCAGACTCGTCCGGGCTACAAAACCGCGTTTGAGTTCGACGTGAACACCGAGGGCACGGAGTTCAACCTTTGGTGGGTGAGCGCGGGCCGTCCCCTCATCCACCCGCAGATGATGGTGGATTTTGTTCCGTCCAACGGCACGCCGCAGAAAGTTTTCGCCGTCAGCGGCTCGGTGTGGTTTTGCCCGATCAACACCAATGGTACGCTTGGTATCGCCAAGCGGATTACGACGCTTCAGTTCTCGCCCATCGCGGATCAGTTGACGGGCACGCTTTGCACCCAGACGAGCGACATCGTCGCGGGCGTTTACGTCAACAACCTCGTCCCGCGCAACCTGCTGATCATTCAAGACGGCATCAATCGCGCCGGCATCTGGGACGGAGTGGTGGGCGTTACGGCAAATCCGGAGAAGCGCGTAACTACCGACGCGGACGGTAACACGCTGTACGATGCGGCCTACAACCAGACACGCATCGGACTGTGGTCCGCTTGGAGCGGAGATCGTCTGTTCGTGTTTAACGGTCGGCTCGGATTTGCTTCCGATCTTGGCGACCCCACGCACTTCACGGAGGAACTGACCCTGACCAGTTTCCCCGTGATGGTTTTCCCCGACGAAGTGACGGGAGCCATCGACCGCGGTACTTCTGGCAACAACCAGTCTGCCGTCGTTGTCTGCACCCGCACGACAACGTGGACGCTCTTCAGCGGCGTGCGGAATCGGCTACCGTCAGCGTATGGTGCCGGTTGGGCCAACACCGCGGGATGGATGACCAAGATTTTCAGCGGTGTCGGATGCGTTGCCGGCAAGAGCATGACCGTTCACCGCGGTCTCCTTTACTGGCGTTCGCTCGACGGACTGGTGGTGTTCGACTCCGTCAACACCGTCAATTCGACCCAGAACCTTCCGATCATCGATCAGGAGATGGCGTACTCCAAACGCCTCGTTGCGCCGCCGAACAATCCTGCTGGCGATCTGACGTGCGTGGGCAAACGCAGTAGCTACGTCTTTTGGAGCATGCCGGTCGGCCCTGTCACCAACGGGCGCTGTTACTGCCGGCACACTCAGGTGCTGGATCGTCAGACGACCAGTGCGGGCACGACTGGATGGCAAGGCGTGTGGACCGGCATTCGCCCCGTCGAGTGGTCGTCCATTCAGGTTTCGGCTGAACACACTTACGCCCTGTCGATGGACATGGACGGCGTGGTCCGTATTTGGGAAACCTTCCAAGCCAACCGCGCCGACAACAACCAGAGGATTCCGTGGATGGTGGAGACGCGGCTCGACCGCGTGCAGAACTCCGTTTTCGAGTACGCCAACTTCCGCCACTTCCGTCTACTTGTGGATCAAGTGATCGGCAATTTGAGTATCGCCGGCTACTGGCGCGGAATGCGTGGTAAGTATCACGAACTTCTCAACGAGACGATTACGGCAACTCCGGGGTCTATCTTGACGCCCGCTCCGGGCTTTTCGGAGATCGTCAACTCGACTCCTCAGTACGCCTTTGTCGCCCAGACGCGCACGGTCATCTCTCAGGACGTTCGCGGAGTGAACGACACCTGTTCTTCTGCCGGCGTCGAGTCTGAGTATGAGGATGGAACCGACCACGCTTTCAGTCTGCTGCTGAAAATGAACGGTCGAGGCGCCATCGTGGCGTACCGCATCGCCGTCGATTCCCGCGCCGACAACACCGAAGGTCGGGCAGTCAACAATACCGGAGTTGACGAGTCAGGATTCAACATCGTGAGCGCGGCAGAATGCCCGCAGCACATCGATGGTGTTACTCCTAACTACGAGCTTTTCGAGCAACCGGTTCAGCTTGCCCTAAGTCCTTATCAACCGGTATACGACGAATCGTCTAACTACCAATCGCCTGTTTAATGAGCGCGACACTTCCCATCACTCTGACGCCCATTCCGGTCCCTATCGGGGTCAAGGCTACAGACATAAACCAGTTTATCACAATCGTCACGCAGTTCATCTCTGCGTCGGTTAATGCGGATGTGTCGTTCTTCCAGACGGTCACTGCGGACCCGAGTGTTCAGACGACTCCTCTGATCTTCAATTCCGCTCAGGCGGTCTTCAAGTACTGGGATACGGGTCTCGGCAAGTACATGCCGATCACCCAGTTTCAGGCTGGGGACATCAAGAACACTTACATCAACGTGGACAGCCCTCAGACGGGCTGGATTATCTGCGACGGACGCGCCATCAGCGCGGTGCCCAACATTTCTCAAAACCAACAGGCGGTTCTGAACAGTCTTTTTGGCACTGGCGGATCGCTGCCCGATCTGAGTCCGCTCCAGAGCATCGCGGGTCTTCCGTCGCCCAACGCTTTCTCGTCGATTCCGATTGCCGCCACCACGCCTCCGCAGAATCAAATCGCGAATCTCCCATTTTCTGCGGACTACAACCCTGTGGAGGAACAGAACTTGGCGGGAAATACGGAACAACTTCGTACCAGTCAGGATTCGCTCCGCACATCGGTCGTCGCGATTCAGACCGCTTCGCAGCAAGTACTCAGCGCCCTCAACACCGCGACCACGGGCATGGTCACCTGTGTGTTCGTCGGATATCCCTGATGCACGTTGAATTTCAGCGCAGCGACGACGTGGCGTATTTCAACCGGATGACCAACGATCCGGATATCTCGCCGTTTATTCGGGATGATGCCACCCCGGGGGAACTTGATTTCTCCCGAGTGGACATGTCTGCGGCGCAACTTGTGAAAATACTCGTCGATGGTCGTGAAGCCGGATTTGCAATCCTGATCGACGTTGACGGTGATCCGGAATTGCATTCGGGATTGCTGCCCGAGTTTCGTGGCCGCACCGCAATTGTTGTCGGTCGCGAACTGGTGAAGTGGGTCTCCCGAAATACCAAAGGGCGTCGTTTGACGACTTGGGCGTGGGATACTGCCAAGAACGTCCTATTGGTCGCCAAAGCCATTGGTTTTACGGAATCTGCCCGCGTGAGGTGGCCCAATACCGTCAACGGTCAGCCCGTGAAGCAGGTTCATCTCGAAATCGATCTCTCCAATCTTAAATTCGCTTAACCATGCCTGTCGCAGCCGCACTTCCCTACATCACCGCGGCGGCTTCCGTAGCGGGAGTCGCCAATTCTATTTCCGCGGGGCGAAAAGCGCAGTCCGCGGCCAGAGACGCGCAATTGCGTCAGGAGCAACTTCTAGGCAACCTCAAGTACCAGCCCATCGATCTGGATAACCTGCGTACTCAGGTCCAGCAACAGGCCATCTCCAACGCCACTCAATCACTTGCGTTGGAGCGTGAGTTGTCGCCCGACGTGGCTGCAACCCGTCAGATGGTGGCGGAGCGCGTGCGCGCTGATCTTGGTCTTGGTGGTCAGCTTTCGCCTGACGTTGCCAATCAGGTTGCCCGTGCGGCTCGTACCGCTGGATCGTTGAGCGGAGCGCCCGCTGGTCCTCTAACGGCCGCTCAGATTGGTACGACTGCGGAGACCCTGCGTCAGCAGCGTCTGGCGAACGCCGCCGGCCTTCTGGCTGCGAATCCGCTCCAGCCGGTGGGTCTCGATCCGGGCACGCTGGCGTCGGAGATGGTCGCTCAGAACGCAGCCATGAACCAGTTCAATTTGGCCAAGGCGGGAGTTAATGCGAATCTGATCCAAAGTGGGGCGCAAACTTCTGCCGGCGCCGCCGGTCTTCAGGCCGGCATCAACGCCAACTTGCTCAACCGCGTCCCGGGCATCGTCAGCCAGATCGGCCAGTTGCCGATCTTTCAGTCTTCAACTGGGCCGTCTCAAGTGATGACGGCGCCGACGGTTCAACCGACCGACCTCATGGGTGGTGTCAAAACTGACGCTCCCGGAATCGTAAATTACAGAATCCCGGGTCTTACTTAAAATGCCTACTCAAGGTTTCCAACTTTCCCAGTTTTCTCGCGCCCCACAGGTCCCGGGCAACATCGGGGTCGTGGACACCAAGAGTATCTACGGCAGCGTAGTGGACGCTCTTAAGTCGTTTGAGGCGGCGCGTACCGCGCAGCAGGTTCAAGCGGCGACCGACGCGGAATTGGCGCTTGCAACACAGAAAGCCGCAACGGAACAGGCGCTTCTTACGCCCGAGTCCGAGGCGCGTCGTGCGCGTGCCAACTTACTTGCCAGTGAAGCCACCGCGGCGATGCCGGGAGTTGATGTAGCAGCCGGTGCAAAACGAGCGGCAGACATTTTGTCCAGAGCTACGAGCGACTCGTCTTTGGGTTTGGTGTCGGATCGCACTGCAACTGAGAAAGCGAAACTCGCGGCTGAACGAGTTTTGGGCACCGTTCTAAGCGACGAAGATTTGGTTCGTCGGCAGCAACAGTACAAATCCCTTGGAACTGCTGGCGCTGCTCGCCAAAGGAATTTGGACATTTTGGCTGACCCGAATGCTGCACCTTTCGCACGTCAAGCAGCGGCCATTGCGCTGGGTATCGAACCCAAGGCGGTAGCCCCGGGCATTGGCTATCAGGTCTTAACTGACGCCAACGGCAACCAACGGCTTGTGGCTACGAATAAAGCCGCCGTTGGTGCTATGGATGTCGTCACGGGACAAATGGTCGGTGGAGTTGCTCCGGGCACTCGTCCAACGATGGCGCCTTCGCAACTTTCGCTGTTGCCCAATCAAGTTCAGCCCAGCGCGGCTCCTGCTGCCGCACCAGCGGCTCCCGCGGCTCCTGCACCTGCTGGCGGCGCGGCTCCGTTGACTCCCACGGTTCAGGCGGCTCCGCGAGCCACGACTGACAACATCTGGCTCGGTCAATCCGCGGGAGAAAAAGCTACGCAACAGGACATCTCTCAGGTGAAGTCGGAGTGGTTTAAGAAATTGCCAGCTTTGGAGGCTGCTATCCGGGCGATGGAGACCAAAGTCGTCCAAGGTGAAAAAACTCTTGAGGAGGCTGAAAACCGGTTATCGGCATTCAATACCGGTATCGTAGGTCAGGCTCTTCGCGGAGTTGGAGGAACGCCGGCATTCGACCTTAACGAGCTTTTGAAACCAGTCCGCACGAATATCTTCACCGCAGAATTGGATCAGATGCGCGCCAATTCCCCGACGGGTGGCGCGGTTGGTAACGTCACCGACGTTGAGGGTAACAAGTTTGAGTCGGCTCTTGGTTCCCTAGACATCGCGCAAAGCAAGGGACAACTCCTCGACCAGATTGAGAACGTGCGTAACGCACGTCGGGAGGTCCTTAACAACATGAAGAAGACCGTCGAAGAGTATCGCCGGTACTTAGGTGGTTTTGGCGGTCAGACCGCCGCGCAACCGACTTTGGAAGAGCGTATGGCCGCATACCGGAACAGGTAAAATGCCTACCATTAAAGAGCTTGAGGACGCTTTTCTAAAAGCGGACGCCGCCGGCAACGTCGAGGACGCCAAAGCGTTTGTTGCTGAAATTGACCGGTTGCGGGCCCTACAGGGAACAACGCCGTCTTCTGCCGCGGCTCCTGCCCCAGCCCCCACGCCGCGCATGGCGCGTTATGACGTGATGGGCGCTCCTCAGGTTCGTTTGGATACGCCCAGCACCAAAGAGATGCTGCGAGAGATGGGCACCAGCATGGGTGCTGCCACGGCGGGTCAGATGGTGGGTTCGCTCGCGGGCCCCGTGGGAACCTCACTGGGCGGTGGCTTCGGAGCCGGCGCGGGTAACCTCGTAAATCAACTTCAGCGGATGGCTGAAGACCCCGATTACAAGTTCCAGTGGGGGGAGTTTGTTTCGGATGTCGGCACGGGCATGGTTCCCGGAGCGCCACTTGCGGCTGGGGTGATTAAGGGCGGGGCCAAACCTTTGGTGCGTGAAGCGGTAAAGCAGGGCCTTACCGCTGTGGGAGGAGCCGAAACGCAGTCGTTGATCGACCGCGGACAGCTTTTGGGCGGTAAACAATTGGCTACCGCGGCGACGTTAGGAGCCGCTGGAGGTGCTGTAGGTCAGAAACTCCAATCCGGCTCCAAACAAGTTCAGGGCGCGGTTGGTCAACAGATGGCTGGTCGCTCGCTTCGCAGCAGGACCGCAGACGCGGGTGCGGAGTTGGGTCTAAAGGCGCCTCCTGCGGACATCGAAAAAGTAACCGAGGCCGGTGTCAGTTTTGGAACCAAACAAGCGTCTAGTGCCGCGGGTGCCGACGCTCTGAGGTTTGAGACTCAACTTCAGAATCAAAGGGCGGTGAACAAAGCCGTCAAAGAAGAGTTAAAGGTCCCGGTAGACAGCGATGTTGATATCGGAGTCTTGCGGAGCATTCGCGACAAAGCTGGAGAAGTTTACGCGGAAATTGGACGAATCGGAGAGAAAGGTAAAACCGCGGTAAAGAACATCGACGAACTTCGTGCTCGGTACACCCAAGTGTCCGACCCGATGGAAAAAGCTCGTTTGGAAGACGAGTTTGAGAAGGCGTTTAGAACCACCCGGAGCAAAGCCGAGATTCAGGCAATGGCCGACGTGGAAGAACTAACACGTCTCCGCGGTGAATCTCGTAAATTGAGGGATAGGTACTATGCATCAGAAGGCAAAGACGTAGACGCCCTCAAAAATTCGATTGAGACTCGCGAGCAAGCTCAGGCGCTTGAGATGTCCATCGAGCAAGCCGTTGAAAAGGCAGGTAAGCCTGATTTAGCGGAAAAACTCCGCAAAGCTAGGGAGACCATCGCGAAGAGCTACGATGCCGAAGACGCGCTCAATCTTGGCACGGGCGATTTTGATGCCCGGGTTTTTGGCCGTAAAATCAATCAGGGCAAACCCCTGAGCGGTAATCTGAAGACCATCGGTGAATTTGAACAGGCGTTCAAATCCTCGTTTGGGGATGTAGCGACCAAGAGCGCCCCGGGCGTAAACAAGTTGGGGTTTCTTGGTCGTGGTTTGCTCGGTGGTAGTGTTTTAGGGGCCACTCAAAGTTTCCCAGCGGCAGCAGTTGCCGCTTTTGCCCCCGAAATCGCCGGCGAAGCGTCTCGGAAATACTTGTTGTCCGCTGGACGACAGGAACGGGCTTTGGAAAAACTTCGTCCAGACATAAAAACCACGCTTCCGCTGTCGTCTGTTGCTGCTCGCGCTGCCGGACAAGAAGCGGGTGAGACCGCGGCCGAAGCGCCGCCGATCACTCGCGCCGCCGTAGATTACTTGGTCGCCAATCCGGAAACCGCCAAGGCGTTCGACGAAAAATACGGCGCGGGACTGGCGCGCAAATTCCTACAGGAAAGCGAAAAACCGAGGAACATCGGGAACATCTCTTACCGCAAGTAACGTGGCCAACCCCTACGACCAATTTGACCCGACATCCGACGTTAAGGATGTCGCCCTGAGTTTCGGAGTTGGTGCGAACCAACTCCTGAAGATGGCCGGCGATGCCTACGGTCTTACGACCGGAGACATGGACAACGTCGTCTCCAAGCAAGCTCAGGAGAACATCGAATATCTCCAGAGGGGTAAGTCTGAAAAGCTCAAGGCTGCTGAAGCGCGTCGTAAGCAAGCCACGGATGCCGAAGAGGACACGCTCAACAAGGCGTTTACCTATGTTCGCGAGACTTTCACCGATCCACGGCTTTTCCTGTCTTCTACGGCAGAATCAGCCCCTTCAATGGTTGGTGCCGGCGGCATTGGTGCTGGTGCCCGCGTAGCCACTGGAAAACTGCTCGCTTCAAAGGGTGCAGAAACTGCGGCCAAAGTTGGCGTCGGTACGGCCGTAGGCGCTGGTGCAGGAATGCAGGGCGTAAGTACTGGTGCCGATCAGTATCAACAGGTGGTGGATACCCTGCAAAGCATGCCTGAAGAGCAAGCTCTGCAAATTCCGCAGATTGCTCGGTTGATCGAGGAAAGGGGAGCCACGTTAGAAGAAGCCAAAACGGCCCTTGCTTTGGATTTGGCTCGTTCAACGGGCCTTCTGAGCGCCGCGGCATCCGTAGCCACGCAGATGGTTCCCGGGGGCCGCACCATTGAAAAAACGCTTGTCGGAGGTGCAGGTCGCAAAGGCGCCGGCATGGCTCTCGCCAAGCGGGCCGCTGGTGCTGCTGTTGGTGCAGCCGGTGAAGGTGTTCAAGAAGCCGCGGAAGAAGGCAGCGGACAATTCGTGTCCAACGTCCTTGCTCGCGCCGTAGAACCCGAGCGTGAACTGACCCAAGGCGTTGGCGAGGCTATGGGCGCCGGTTTTGCGGGGGCTGCTCCGCTTGGCGCTGCCGCTGGTGCGGCATCACGTCCTTCGCAGTCGGTGTCGGAAGGTACTCAAACGGCGGGCATGTCGGATGAAGCTCCGACATCGGCTGCGATCTCTCCCTCCCTTGAAGAGCGGCCGACTGTCGATCTGTCGAAAGCCGAAGAACTCAATCAGGACCAGTTCTTCGCGGCGATCAACGTGCGTCAGGCCAACCTGCTGGGTGGCGAGCCAAACCCCGAAGACGTTAAGATCGTCGGGGAGATTACCAGTAGAGCGCAGATCGATCCGGAAAAGGCCAATGCAGCCATTTCCGCCGCGCAGGAAGCCGTCTCAGCATGGTCCGAAAGTAACGAGAATGCCCCGACCAATATCCGCGTCATTTACGACCCCGGAATGGCCCAGAACGGCTACGGAATCCGTGGCGCGTTCAACCGCCGTACCGGCGAGATTCTGATTAACGCGGCATACGCAACGTCCCCCGAGATCGTCGAGGAAGTTGCGCGCCACGAATGGGCGCACCAGACGCTGGCGTCGCCCGACGGGCAGAAAGCCATCGCCGATTTCGCGGCTCAGGCTATCCCCGCCGAAGAACTTGCCGATCTTTCGAGGCGTTACGGCACCGAAGACAAGATGGTGCTGGTCGATGAGTGGATCGCCAACAACGCCGAGAAGGCCCCGGGCGTCATTGCTCGCATCGTTCAGTACATCCGCGAGTGGTTGTCCGAGTTTACGAACGGCGCCGTTAAGCTGTCCCCGCAGGAGGCTGCGAATGTGCTCCTACGCACGCTGCGTGAGCAACAGACTGGCCGCGTGGAGCCCGAGACGGTGCGTGAGGAAGGCACTCGCATGAGCCTTGAGAAGACGCCGGTCGCCGAGCGTCGCCAAGAGGCTTTTGAGGCTTTCAAGGCTGCTAATCCCCGCAGTGATGCGGTCATGGAGGGCGGTCGGTTGTATTCGCCGGCGGTCCGTAACCGCTTGAAAAACCTGTTGGCTACCGGCGAAGTTGATCGCCGCGCCTTGGACCGTGAAGTTGAGCGCAACATTCCGGCTGCTCGTAACGTAGAAATTCCGACCGAGGAAAACCTTCCCAGCTTGGAAGAAATTCGCGCTGCGGTAGACCAAAGCCAACGCAGCAAAGTTGGGGGTGCCTCAAACATCCCAGCAGGTGATTCGGTTACGGTACGACAGGACGTTCCGGCGTTTTCACGCTACGGTGTCGGCGTCGTCACGGTGCAGGATTCCAAGGGTAACAAGTACTACCAGCCGTTTGTGCGGTTTACGGAGCCGGTATTAAAACCGACTCCGGGCATGGAAAAAGCGTCGCTTAAAATTGGCGCTGGAGAAGCCAAGACGCCCACCATCGTTGCTCGCGGGAAGATGTCCGAAGATCAATCCCTGCCGACCGATCTCGATACTTGGACTCAAGTGGGGTATAACCCCGACCGTCACTCGTACATGTACGACCGCGCTACGGGGCGCCCAGTTACGGGCGGTTCAGAAGCGGTGCAGATCGGCAACACCGTCTTCGTAAAGGACCCCGAGTTTGGCGAGAAAGGTGATTTTCTTTACAGCCTCGCTCAGACCAAGACGCCCGAGTTTAAGAAATGGTTTGGCGACTCCAAGATTGTCGAACCGGATGGCACTCCGACCGTGATGTACCACGGGACGTTCTTTAAGCCCCGTGAGACGTTCTTGGGCGGCAGGACTGGAGATTTCACGGTGTTTCGTCCTCAGGTTCAGGAAGGCTTTTTGGGTGAAAAAGTTGAGGGCGATCCGGGGCTCATTTTCGTCACCCCCGACCCTGAATTTGCGGGTGGTTTTGCTGGGACTGCTGACGACACGGCGACAGGTAGCCTGAAAGGTGATGCTTTTGCTGAACGTCGTCCGGGTGCTCGTCTCTACCCCTTATTCGTAAAAGCGGAAAATCCGTTCGATTACACAAACGACGAGCACATCAAAAAACTTTTTGGTGGAGAGCCGTCGCTCGATATCCCCACAGGGGACGGTCGGATAAAACGAGTTTATCCTTCCATGCTGGAAACAGGCCGTTGGCATCTTATCGAGCCTTTGGCTGGTTTGATCAAGAAAGCTGGTTTTGACGGTCTTTACGTCAACGAGCAGAGCACCAAAAACCTCGCCGTTTTCAGTCCGGATCAACTCAAGTCCGCTACCGGCAACGTAGGCGCGTTTGGTCAGCGTCCGTTGACCGCCGAAGAGCGCGAGCGCGTGGGCGTATCCGAAGAAGCCGCTGAAGGTCTCCAAGCGGCGGGCGATATCCGGTTCAGCTTGGAAAAGGAGCGCACGGTCGAGGATCAGATGAAGGCGATGACCACCGTGAAGGGTCCGCTCAAGGCTGATTCCGAAGGTTTTATCCCCAGCTACATCACCGACGAAGAGGCGCTCCCGACGGTCGTAGCTGGTAAAAACAAAACGATCAGTGTCCCGTTCGTTTCCTACAACCAGTACGCGAACACCTACTTCAAATCGAAGTCTAAGGACCCGAATTACTCCGGTAAGACGGTATCACTGGCCGAAGCTCATGCTCCGGTAATTCAGAAGAGCTATTCGGGTCTCAGCGCGGAAACGTATCTCGAAAAAGACCCGATCAAAGCGGCCGACATGATCGTGAACGACATGGCTGAAAACCTGTTGTTCTTGCACGATCTTGCGACCGAAGTTTTTGGTGCGGATGTCGCGAAACGGATGTCCAAATGGTACGACGGTGCGCGAGTCATCGCCGAAGATTTGGCGAAAAAGTACGATGTAGACGTTTCGCAAGCGGCGGCGGTTTTGGCGTGTCTTTCCCCGCAAAAGCACTGGTTCGCCAACGTCAGTTTGGCCGAGAACGTGATGGACGTTCTGAAGAACCATCAAGAAACGGTCTTCGATGCCGAGGTCGAAAAAGCCGCTAGGAAGAGCATCAAGGCAAGTACGGGCACGCAGAAGTCCAAGCGCGTGCTGTACGGAATTGTTCGCGAAGTAGCCGGCAAGAAACTGTCAGAGCTTTCCGATCCGGATCAGATCGCATTCTTCACCCGTTTCTTGTCCCAGTACATTCATCCGTCACAGGCATACGTCGTGACGCCCGAAGGCAAATTGACCCCGGGTTCCTCCGTTGCCGTGGCTTGGTCCGGTTTGGGAGTTACCAAGAATGCCGTTGCGGCTTTCCTCGATGGCTCCGTGGAGAATCTTACCGCTGCACTCGGCGGAGGTCACAAGGTCCGAAATTTCTACGGCAACATTCGCGATCCGAACAGCCCCCTGTTCTACACCTCAGATACCCACAACGTAGCGGCTGCTCTCTTGATCCCCGTTGGTGGTTCAGCTTTCGAGGTTGCTCACAATTTCGGTAACAATCCCGGTAAATCCGAAGACCCGGATGAGGGTGGTCCAAAGGTCAAAGGCCCCACTTTGCCGGTCAGGGGTACGAAGATCACTGGGTTACAAGGCACCTATGCCTTGTACGTCGAGGCTGGTCGGCGTGCAGCAGAACAACGCGGAATTCTCCCCCGCCAGATGCAGTCGATCACTTGGGAAACAGTTCGTATCTTGTTCCCTGACGATACCAAAACCAGCGAACTGATGGCGGAAATCAAAGCCATCCACGCCAAGGTTAAAGACGGGAAAATCACTTTGGCCGATGCGCGAAATGAGATTGTCGAACGCATGGGTGGCAGAGAAGGTATCAAGGCCCGCCCGCCAGAATGGCTGAACCAATGAAAGCGACTCCCGACAAACCTCAGTCCGACAAGGAAGCGTTGATCCGCTCTTGGAGTAAGTTGTCCAAGCAGAAACTGTCTTACGCGGAAGCCCGCGATTTAGATCAGGCTTTTTCGGGGGTCACCGATGACAATCTTGCCGAGGAACCCATGTTCCCCGGCAATGATGGTGATGAGGACGGCGATGTCCTCGTTATTGCTGCGGATGAAGCAGTCCGGAATCCTGTTTTCTCCGGCCCTGCTCGCGGTGGCTCACGGGGGAATACCAACCCTGTCCCCTTAGCTCGGCCAACTGGCGAAAAGCCGAATCGTACAAAGAGCCGCACGCTCTTAGGGAGTAACGAGACCGAGTGACCGTGGCGCAAAGCCCACGGTCTAGGAACTTGGAAGCCTCGATACCGGCGACCCAGTCGCCAAGGGTGTTGCACCGGAAGCCGGTGATGCCTTCGCGAATGGTCTCAACGAACGCTCCGTAATTCACGGAAATCAGAGGCGTCCCGCAGATCATCGACTCCACGCCGGAACCGGCGAAAGGCTCGATGAACGACGACGGCATCAGCATGCAACGGGCGTTGCCGATCAAATCCGAGCGACGCCGACCGTGGACCGGCCCAAGGTATTCGATGTCCAGTTTGGATTCATCGGGCTTGGGGTCCATGAGGACGTGCCGCATGACCTCGTTCTCGAAATTGCCCTGACCAGCGAAGATGAACTTGGGCGGCTTGCCCGGGCGCTTGGCGTATTCGCGGATGATGGCGGCGATGACCGGCATGCCTTTTTCTGGCGTGATCCGGCCCATGTAGACGACGTAGTCGCCTTCACCCGTGCCGATATCCCAATCGTCCAGATCGAAGTAATTGGGCACCACCCAAGAGTAATACCTGTTGATGCCTTTGTCGTTCCGCGGAACCGACTGGTCGTGATCCCAGCGTCCAAGATGGTAGTGACGCCAGACTTCAGACTCGTAAATGCGCCATGCGTTGAACGGCTTGTCGGAGTAACCGATACCGGATTCAACGTGCACACACTGGGGGAAGATGTTGACCAGACCGTCGTGAGCGCGACCGAACGGATGGAGGATGAAATCCCCGGGTTGCACCCGCTTGGCCAATTCCACGATCAGGCGGTTGTTGAACGTGGGCCATCCGCGTTCACCAATGACGGCATGATCCCCGTGGAACTGGGTCTTGTCAGGGCGCGGGTAAAACTCCGCGAACTCCTTGGCGTTCAGAATGTGAACAACCTCTTTTGCGTCGGGAACGTCGCTCCCTTCGTTGGTGTAAACGATGGTATCCCATCCATAGGGCGCCATCATCTTAGCCCATCTGCGACACTTTCCAGAGAAAGCGCAGTGGCTGAAATCATCGGTCAACAGGGTGTGGAAACACCCGATCATGTGCATTTTCGGCAGGGCATCCATGAGGTCGTTCAGGTGTCTTATTAAGTTTTAGTCGTCAAGACTTCTTGCCTAATATCCTATCGAAATCTACAGGGGTGACGTGAACGACTTAGCCGCACTTCTTCGCGCCATGCAGCTTTACGCGCATGCGGCGCATAACCTCGCGAAGGGAAAAACTTTCTTTGAGGATCACGAAGCGTTTGCGGGATTTTACGGCGAGTACGAAGCCGACTACGACTCGGTCGTCGAGCGCATGATCGGCTTGGAGGGTGATGCCGACATTGCGGCAATCACCAAAGCCGCGTGCGATGTCATCAACGAGAATCCCGAAAGCTCCGAGAAGGCTTACTCGGTGTTACTCGCCAGTGAGAAACGGCTCTGCAAGCTCGCGACTGAACACAACAAGGGTGCCAGCCTTGGAACTCAGAATCTCCTTCAGGCCCTCGCGGATAAGTCCGAGATGCGGCAGTACAAAATTAAACGCCGACTCGCATGATGCCCATCGGGGAAATCCTCAATATCGGTTCCAAGATTCTGGACCGAGTTTTGCCGGACCCCGATAAAAAGGAGGCGGCGAAGTTGGAGTTGGCCAAGCTCGCGATGAGCGGGGACATCTCCAAACTTCAGGCCGAGATTGAGGCTTACAAGGCCGAGCAGGAAGCAGTGTCGTCGCGTTGGAACGCCGACATGAACAGCGATTCATGGCTGTCCAAAAACATCAGGCCCATGACGATGATCTTCATCCTATCGGCCTACCTGTTGCTCGCGATTGGTGATGGAGCGGAATGGTTCGATGTTGCCGATAATTTCGTCGAGCTTTTGGGCCAATGGGGGATGTTGGTAATGTCGGCTTATTTCGGTGGTCGCACGTTGGAGAAGATCATCGACATGAAATCCAAGGGAGGCGCTGAAAAGAAATGAGCACGCAACCCGATACTGCCAAAGAGATCGCAAGTAAAAGCATCGGCAAATACGGTTTGGCTTACATCACCGCCATCGTGCTGATTGGTGTAGGGGCGTCGGCTTTCTTGTCTGAATCCGCGATCACTGCGGTAATGACCATGATCGGGGGCGCTTTGGTCGCCTTGATCAACATGATGCAAGGCATCACCGGCACGAAGGACAAAGAAGAGAAACCTGAATTTCAGATCATAGGTGACCTGATCAAGAGGTTGGAGTCCTCAAACGAGCCGATGTCCGTCACGATTGACGGTCACAAGGTAATCGTGACCAAGGGCAATTCGGTCATTAGCGCCAATCAATGAACGCGGAGATGTCATCCTTCGATCCGCACAGTAATGACGCCATGTTCGCCAAGGTGTTGGCGAAACTTGAAGAGCACTCCACCATGCTCCAAGAGATCAAAGACCAAGGCGAAAATTCTGAGCGAAAGATCGCCCTTTTGGAAAACTGGAAATCGGAGCTAACCGGCAAGATGGCCGTTGTCGCCTTGATCGTCAGCTTTATCGCTACCCTCGTTATTCAACTTATCCTTGTTGCCCTTAAATAAGAGCATCCGGCGGTAATTGTTCATCACGCGCAGCATTTCGTTCTGAGCATCTCCACGCTCGCGCAGCGTTTCCACCACGGCTTCGTCGATGGTGTCACGGGCCAGAATGCGGTACAGCAGAGGCTGCTTACCCTGACCTTTCCGCACCACGCGGGCGTTAAACTGGTCGTACAGTTCCCTGCTCCAAGTTGGTGAGAACCAGATCACGGTTCGCCCGCCTTGCTGAAGGTTGAGGCCATGACCGAGTGAGCGTGGGTCGGCCACCAGCATCGGGATGTTGCCGGTATTCCACGCCTTCTCGATGTCGCCCTTGAACTTGGCTGCGTTGACCGACCCTTTGATGGCCGCGCAAACCCGTTCGCGTTCGTGGACGTAATTGCACGCGACCAAAACAGGCTCGTTCACTTTGCGGGCTATGCCTTGGAGGACGTTGATCTTTTCGTCGTGAATTTCACTGACGGTGCCGTCGTCGGTGTAGGCCGAACCGCCCGCGATCTGGTGCAGTTTGCCGGTCAAGACGGCGGCATTGCGGGCGATGATGTCTCCCTCCCCCACTTGGCTCAGAAACTCCTTCGCTAATTCGTGATAAATCTCCTGAGCGTTTGCCGGCAGTGTGACTTCCACGTCTTCCAGAATCGTGTCAGGCACGTCGAGGTAGTCACTGGTCCGGAGCGTGACGGTGAAGTCCGATATCTTGTCGTAAACAGCTTCCTCCGACCCCGGCTTGGGCGCCCAGTTGTAACGCATGTAATCCGTGGGGTAGAAGTAGCCGTCACGGAACGCGGTGAAAGCCTTGCCCAGCCTTTTGCCATCGTCGAGAAGCCGCACTTGCGCGAACAACTCCATCAGGCTGTTGGGTCGCGGCGTGCCGGTCAGACCCCAGCGCATCTGATGCTTGAACAGCGGGCGCATGGCGTTGATGCGTTTGCTCTGGGGATTCTTGGCGCGGGTGATTTCGTCGAACACCACCACGTCGCAGAATTTCAAACTGCGTAGCTGCCCCAGCCGGTCGTAGTTGATCAGGTAAATCTGCGCGTTACCCGATGGCTCTTCGTTCAACAGGTGCTCCACGCGCATCCACTTAAACTGGTCCCACTTGTCGATCTCGTTGGGCCACGTCATGCGCGCCACACGCTTGGGGGCTACGATCAAGGCGGCGCGAATGGCGCCCTCTTGGAATAGCGTGTTTATGGCAAAGAGCGTCGATGCCGTTTTACCGAGACCAAGACCCACGTTGGCGTAGGCGCGTTCGTGGGACAGCAGATGATCGACCATCTCCTGTTGGTATTTCTCCAGATTCAGTTTCACGGGCAGAATTCGCTTAGGATGCGGATGCAGTCGTCGAAGTTGTCGGCCCAGTGAACGGTGCAGCCGGCTTCAGTGAGCCGGCCCATCTCATGGACCTGTAGTGCGGTGGGTTTGGCGCCTTCCTGTTTCAGTTCCAGAAACAAGATGCAGCCGTTACGGGTGCAGACGATCAGACGGTCGGGCACGCCCCGATTGCTCGGGGACGTGAACTTGTAGGTCAGCAGACCGTGCTGCTTACACCACCGGACGACCTTCTGTTCAAGTTCCGCTTCCCGCATCGGGCTTGGGCGCTTCCTGCGGTGGTCTCTCAAACACCCAAAGCCCAGTGGGCATGGGTTGCAGTTTGAACTTCTTGGAAGGGAATTGTGACGCCTTGGCGTGCGCTTGCTCGGGCGTGTCGGCCTTGACCTCGACGGCTCCCAGAATGTTGGCGGCGACGTAGAATTTTTTCATATGAACAGTTTGGCGATGTTTTGATCGATGCGCTTGCGTTGGATTTTCTGAAGCCGACCGAGCAGCCGGCTAACGATGCTCATGCGGCGGGAGCTCATGATCTCCATGATCACCAGCCGGCGAAGGTCTGGTTCGTTGATGCTTCCAAGCAGGAAAATTTCGTTCAGTCGGTTCCAACCGACGAGGTGTACGGAAAGCCGTTGCTTGTCCTTGTCACTGATTTCGACGGGCTCGTCGAAGACTTGGTATTTCTGCGGTATTTTCATTTTGAGTAAAAGGGAGTGACTTTGGCTTCGACCTTGAGGGGCAGGTCTTTCGCCCAAGACGGGACACTGGCAAGGGCGGCGGCGAACTCGTCGGGTGATTGGCCCTTATGGATCGCTAGCCCTTGGTCGTGGATCAGCGCGAAGGGCATCATGCCGCGAACTTCCGCGGTGCGTGCGCCGTGCGACATGATGTCAGCAGCAGTGGCTTGGCAGATGTTCTCGGCGAGCTTACCGCCATAGAGTTTGATCGGCCCCCATTGCTGGGACATCGGCAGTTGTCCCCAGTAGTTCAATTGCTCCCCGAACTTGGGATCGTTGGCGATCTGCGGATCGGGATAGGCAAGCCGGCGACCAGAGGCTAACTCGCAGAAGAGGTACAGCCGGCCAGCGGCATTCTCGACGATGAACTCGTCTTGTTTGACCCCGGGTTTCCGGACCGCCTCCATCGCCTTGAAGTTGAGCCGGCGCCAGTACTTCACGATGGCAGGATGCTGCTCGCGATAGACCGAGACGGCGCGATCCGCGAGAGTGGCGTCGCACTTGACGCCGAACATCTGACAGGTCGCCAAGAACTTGTCCGCGCCCATGCCGTAACCACAGCCCAGAATGACGCGCTTACCCATGTCGCGCTCGTCGGCGTTCACCGACGGGATCGGCACGTTGTAAATGAGCGACGCCATACGCTTATACAGGTCTTTGCCGCCCGCCCACATTTTCAGCATCTCCTGCTCCTTCGCGAGCCAGCAGATTAGCCGCGCCTCGATGGCGTTGTAGTCGGCGTCGAGCAGGTTCGCATACTGCGCGTGGACGAAATGGCGGATGCAGGAGGCAACGACCTCCATCGGTTCACCGTACACGGCATTGATGCCCTCGGCCGTCGCACCCGTGCAGATCGACGCATAAGCCATCTTGGTGATCGGGCGCATGGCCGGCGTCGCCTTCTTCGCATTTTGAATCTGAGGACCGCCGGCCGACCAGCGTCCAGTGCCGGCGCCGTAGAACTTCATCACGCCACGCATCCGACCGTCGGGCATCGCCCAGTCGAGCATGGTGGAGACCTTCTTGGCGGCAGCGTAAGAGAGTTGTATATAATACGAGATCGCCTCGGCCACGTCGGGTGAAACAGACGACGTGTTCACCGCCGCAAGCGTGTCGGCTTGCATGTCGGTGATCTTCACACCGCGACCCTGCAACCACGTCAAGACCTTGGCGCGTTGCGTGATCTTCAGGCCGGTGATCTGCTCAAACCGCTCCCCCGCTACGCTCTGGACGTTGTCGATGATTGCTTGCGCGTTTTGCAGCGCCGTCACGTTCACCGGAATGCCGGTGTGATTCATCCGCATGGTGAACAGGAACGTCTCCAGAAGGTCGCCCTTGAGGTCGAACTTGTGGCGCAGCATGCGGTGAATCTCCTTCTCAGCACGCACGTCCTGCCGACAGTACTCGCAAAACTCGGCCCACTTCTCGCGGTTATCGCGAGGCTCGTTGAACGTGCCGTCCTCGTTTGGAATCGAGAACAAGCGGATCAACGCCTTTCCGCGGGCGTCTTTTTTGGCGGCAATGCCCAAAGCGTCGCCGCACTTTTCCAGTGACTCAGGTAAGCCGGCTATGCGGGCCATTGCTTGCGTGCAGCGCCAGTTTTCCAAGGGCACCGACGGTTGGAAATTCACGCCGTGCAGAACCGGCTGCTCGAAAGGCGCGTTGAAGGCACGCACCTCATCGGCTTGCGCGAGCAACTCCAGAGCCTCGGGCTCGCTCTCCACCCCCGCATCACGAAATAACGGGTTTACCCAAAGGTAGACCGGCGCGTCGGCGTGCTCCTCGGAGACCGCGGCCATGAAGACCTGCGTGCTCTCGTCGCAACCGTAACGATACGCGCCGACCTCTGGGAGATCGGCGCGTGAACGGGTCTCGATGTCGATGTGGACCTTCATCCGATAATCTCATCCTCGGAAACTTTGAAACGGTATTCAAAGAGCCCTCTTGATAGGTAACGACGTTCGACCGTGTGACCGCCAAACCGTGGTTTGCGGAGGTCGCGTAATCGAGCACTGATGCTCGCCTGAGGAGCGCCGATTTCCCGCTCCAATTTTTCCAAGGTCCACCATTGCCCATCGGAAACCGCCCGCTTCACGCGCAAAAGTTGTCGGGCTAAACGATCACGGTCGCGCTCTGGCTCATAAGTTGTTCCACCAAATTCAAATTCGCTTGAGTCCATAAAAAGTGGGCCACCACTGACGCAGGTTGCCCAGTCTCGTACCTCATGGCTTACTCATGGTCCGCATCCTTCGCGGGGATGCGGAAGGTTTCGAGGACCTCTTCCTCACTGAGATCGAGCAACTCCAAAAGCTGCCCGACGGGGATGTGCTCCTTGATTTGCCGAGCCATCACTGGATCGGACCGGAGCACCTCGGCATACGCCTTCGCGGCGAAGATGACGTTGGTGCGCTCAGATGGGGGACTCATCGTCGTCAGGGATAGGAGCGAACTCCTTGGACACGTCGATGCGGCCCTCACCAAACGGCGCGCCGTCCTTAAAGAACTGCACCGCACGCAACTTGGCATTGATGCGTTTTCCGTACTGGTTGTCCTGCGCCCAGATTTCGATCGTCGCATAGACGTAGCAGCCGGCGTAGGGTTTGCCGTCCTCCTCGGTCAAGGGCGTGAGGTCGCGGTTGACAACCGATGGCCGCTTGTCGGTGCGGGCGGCGATAAACATCACGCCTTCACCATAGCCGTCGGTGCCTTCCTTTTCGCTGCCATCGCGCAGACAGATGCGCTGCGAACCGGGGCTCTTGCCCTTGAACGTGTCGCGAATCAGGCCGTCGATGACGCCTTTGATGGCGGCGATCTCCTTGGCGTTCGTCTTTTTGTCTAAGATGAACGTCGCACTGTAGGACCCCTTGGCGTCGCTCTCGGAGAACTTGCGTTCGCGGAACAATGCGGGGAACGAGAGCCTCACGTTTTGGAGGCTGATGACATTGGGCTTCATATGATATCTAGGTTTTCTAACTGACTGTTGGTTTGAATAGCGGGTCTCTTGTCGTCCTCGGGCACCAAAGTGGGCTTCCCCTCGGGCCTCGTAATGAGGCTCTGGAGCTTGTTTTGGAACTTGGTGGACAACTCGATCCCCTTCAGCGCCGCTTCTGCTTTGGCGGGCGAAATGAGGTCGGCGCGGGGCCTCAATTCGTCGATGGTCAGGTGGTTGTTCAGCAGCTTGAGAGCCGCGTCGAAATCCACCCACGTCCTATTGGCACGACCTTCGACCAGCTTGAAGCCCTTAGGCTCCGCGCCGTTCATCAGGTCGGAAACTTCTTGCGCGTGCACTGCATCCATCCACTCGGTCAGCACCTTCTTGGCTTTTAACACTTGGATGCGCTGATCACGATTTAAGGAACCGGGGTCGGGCAGGTTGATGATGCGCGCCTCCTCGGGGAGTTGGACCAACCCCTGCGTGGCGTAGGCGCTGCAAATCCCCTTCGCGGGACAGAATTTACATGCATCGTCAGACGGTACAAACTCGGCCTTGCCGTTCAGGGCTTGGTACGCCTTGGCACCGATCTTCGTCGTGAACGCCGACAACTCACGGCGCGTCAAACTCCACGTCCGGATCGCCACCGGATTGTTCCGGTCGCGAGGCTGCACGATGGAAAGATGCACCGGATGATCCGGAGAGAACGTCGTGATCTGCTCCCACTGGCGGATGATCGACTCGGCGTAGATCGCGAGTTGCTCGTTCTCCACGGCTTCGACCGAGACGCCCATGCCGTACTTGAGGTCGTCGATAAAGAGAGCGTCGGGGCGCTGGGTCGCAGCGTCCACGATGCCGTTGCGCGCCGGCAGGTAAAAAAGCGGGACGCGCTTCTCCACGGTGAGCCGTGCGCCGGCCGTTTGGTGCGAGCGGACGTGATTAACGTAGACCATGACGTGCTTGAGCATCTCCTCTGGGGTTTCGGGCTGAACGCCGTTACCCTCCAAGAGACACCGAGACACTTCATGCGCTTGCGTGCCCTCATCGGCCCAAATCGTCGAATCCTCGGGCAGTTCGTTGGCGTGCTCGACGATGAACTTGGGACTCGCCGTGCAGCGGGTCCACCTATGGGCCGACGAGGCACCAAGGTCTATGACATCACGTTTGCCCATTGATGGCCCTCAGTTTTTTGATGATCGCCGGATACAGATCGGGCGTGACCTCGGAGATGCGCTTCACTCCGTATTCCTTGTTGAGGGCAACGATCTCGGCAGACTTGCCGGTCTCCAAAGCCTTCTGGGCCTCGGCGCGCAGGTCCTGCACGGTGAAGCCTTCTACCGCCGGCGGCACAACCTTGGCGGGCTCAGGAGCCGGCTCGGGCGCGGGCGCAACAACCGGCGCGGGCTCTTCGACCTTGGGGGCTTTCACCTTCTTTGGTTTCGGCGCAGGCTCGATAGCAGCAACCTCTACAGGCGCCGAAGGAGCGCGATGCCGCAGCGTTTCGAGGAGCGCCTCGGCGGTTACGGTAAGCTGCGTGACCGCAGCCGTGAGTTTTTGGATTTCAGTTTCGATCATAGGGAAAAAACGATGGCTGCGATGGTGGTTCCGAGCGCGACGCCGAGCAGAAGGCCCAGCGCGATGGGGTTGAAGAGGCGAGACTTGGGCGTCTCAGGGTAACGGTAGACTCCGTAGACTTTTCGGCTCATGGCTTAATACGTTTACTGTTTTTGTTTTCCGTCAACACAATTTGTCACAATAGGTCAAAACGAAGGCGGGCTTGATCCGGCGCCGCCTCGACCGGACCAGTGGTCCACAGCGTGTGGCGAGACCCGTCGATGATATGCCGGCCAGCGGAAACGAAACCCTCCTCGCGGAGAATGTTCGCGAGCGCCTGATCGGAGAACGGCGGAACGCCGTCCCGCGAGATGCAGCCGCGCAGCGCCGTGATGGAGACCAGATCGCGACGCACCAGTGAGTGCGGCTCGTCTTCCAAGACCTCCTGCACGGCACGACGCAGCGGGCTCGCGGTGATGCGGGCCATCTCATTCAGGAAATCGGTCTGCGGTGCGCGACCCTCAGGGTTGAAATCGTCGGTGAATTCCCACGATTCCAGAAACGCCCGCACGCCGCCGCGCAGACGGAACAATTCCGAGTACAGTTTTTTGAAGTAGTCTGCTCCGAGCGTCGCGACCTGAGCGCGGGTTTGCAGCGGAGACGGCACGCAGAAGTACCGGCGGTCGTCTTGGTGCACGCGCAGGGCGTCGCGAAAGTTGGAGAAGAAAAGCCAGTTGGTGATGTTGGGCACCGTCCGCACCGGCTCGTACAACTCACGCACGGCGATCATGTCGTCCGAGATGAGCGGCTTCAGCACGTCCATCATGCGTTGGCCGTTGTTATGTCCCGTGTGAATTTCGTCGCACACGCAAACCTGCGAGCCTACCGCCCAGCCGTTGTGCGTGCCGGCGAGAATGTGCTCGGGACTCACGCGGCGCAGGTTCGTTTTACCTACGCCGATCTCGATGATGTAGGCGTACACGCCCTTGCCGGCACCGAGTGCCGAGTGGATGAAGACCGCCCAGCGGCACTTCTTCCCCGGCAGTTTTACCGGCAGCGCGGCGAAGTTCATGCCGTGTTTATACCATTCGAGGCCGAACAGATTCTTGATATGCATGAGCACCAGAGCGCCGGCCTCGTCCTTTTGGGAGTAGTCGGGCTTGGGGTACGTCGGCCGGTAGGAATTGATGAACGGCACGCCGTCGGCGGTGAACAGGCGCTTTTTCTCGGCGGGCTCGTATCGCAGATTTTCGCAGACGGGGATGCCGGCGTCGTGGATCAGGTAGTGCGACGTGGACATGTCGGGCACGGGCGACCGGCGAATCAGGTCCATCACCTCGCGACGGATTTTCCGGTCGTCGAGAGTTTGGTAAAACATGTTGGACGCAGTCAGGAACACGATGTTCGACGCCCACGGCGGATGGCCGGCGGAGGCGCGGGATGCGGCGCTCGCGAGGCGCGTGACCTCTTTCGCGATGTCCTGCACCGTCGGCCCGCGAAGACCACGGCTGCGGATCGTCGAATGCAGGTCGGAGATCAGCACCTTCGACTCGATGGGGCCGATCACCGTCGTCAATTTGGCAAGGCGCTTGGCGCCCTCGTCGAGCAGGTCCTCGGGCGTGCGGGCGGGATTTTTGATCCAGTCGCGAGCCGCATCGAACATGCGCTGGGTGAGCGGGCGGTTGTTCCAACCCGCCTCGGTCGCGATGCGGATGACGCTGCGGATCGTCACCGGCACGCGGTCTTTCGGCTGGGCCTTCATCGACGCCCAGCGTTTCGCGGTCTCTTCCTGCGATGGATACTTGTCAGGCGCCGACGCGGACCAGTCGTCCCAGAGGGGATAGCCGGCCTCGCCGAATTGATGCTTCAGGGCCATTCCGATCTCGACCCACTGCTGCATCGAACAGTCGGCGGGAATTTTGGACAAGGCGTCCACGATCTCGTCGCGGGACAGGTCGTCGAGCGGAGCGCGCAGGTATTCGATGTCGCCCATCTCGGGCTCGTTCGCGGCCGGCGCGCCGCGCAACTCTTCCAGCCCCTCCAGCGCCGACGGATCGAAGGCGCGGCCGTCGGTCTTGGAGTAAATGATCGGGCTGAACTCCGCGTCCTTAAACGCCAGCGGCAGGTACATCGGCTGCACCGGCACCTTCGACTCATGGTTGACCGAGTCCATGCCGAGCAGACCGGCGAGCGCCGTCACGGCGAAGCCGTAGCGGGAGACCACGATGGGCTCGCATTGGACGACCACGCGCAGACGCGGGGCCTCGGGCGTCGAGCGGGCGGTGTGCCAGACGACGCAATTGAGGTCGCCGAGACTTTTCTCAAAACCAGTTTTCAGCATCCGGCCGGCTTGCTCGCTATCGTCGATGTCGAGGCAGAGCGTGCCGGCCGAGACGGCGGCGGACGTTTGGCGCGGGCTGGGGCTTGTCTGAAACGTGCAGGGGACGATGTACTTCGTCTTCTTTGCAGCGTTCTGGTCCTTCTCGGGCATCGCGAGGAGATCGGCTTGGCTGAACGGCACGGGCACGCCGTGACCGATCACTTTCTCGACCAACTCCGCGAACGTGGAAACAGGCAACGCGGAGACGCGCCCCAGATTGGAGGGCTCCCCGCCAAAATACGGGCTCATCGTTTGGCTTTCTTTTTCTTACGGTGAAAAGCCTTCGCGGCTTTATGGAGGCGCTCGGTGCGCCGTTTCAGTTCCTCAGGGCTGTATTTTTTCGGCTTACCTCGCGCGAGCCGGCCGAGTCGGGATGCAATCTGGGAAGGCGTCATGGGGACGGCGACATCCGCTTGTGGATTTCTTTTCGTCAACGGAAAAAGCGCCGGCGGCTCGAAAAACCGCCGGCGCTCGCGAACAGTTACGAATGGAACGGAATTTTTTCCTTTTCGAGGAAGGCGAGGAGCCGCGCGACCATCGGGATGCTTTGCTCGTTTGGCAGGTCATGCAGGTCCAACCGGATCGAATTCATCATGTAACTGCTCGGGCTCAGTTCATCGTGGGCGTCGAAATGCATCGGCAGCATATCGTACACGCGCTCGGGCGTGACGTTCACGTCGGCGGGAATATGCTGGGCCATCGCGGCGAGCACGCGCTCGCGCTGCTGCCGCGCCTCCGTTTCGCGCTGCTCCTCGCGGCGCCTCGCCTCGGCGAGCGAGAAAACGGCTTTGGTATACCAGCGCATCACGGTTTTCTTCCAGAATGGTTTCCGCTGCGCGACGATCCGCGACGGGATTCTCAAGTCGCTATACGCACCGCTCACTGAACTGAAGAGGCGGAACGTGAACGCCTCGGGGTCGAGCACCGCGCAGCCGTCGAAACTGGCGATGAGGGCGCGATGCCGCGAGTGCGGCACCTGATGCTCGCCGCGCATGAGGGGCTCGGCGGGGAATCCGATTTCGGTGAGAAGCGTGAAGGCTTCGTCGGTGATGTATTTATAGGCGGGCATGGCGATGGTCGGGTATATATTGATCACGGGCGGGTTTGGCGGGTTGATACGGCAGGTCGATGAAGCGATGGTGCAGGTAGCAACGTGACTCGATCACCACGGCGAGGGCCCACTTGTGCAGGTTGCTCGTCGGCGGGTATCGGCGCGGTCGGCTCAGGATGAATCGGGCTCGCTTCACGCTACGGGCGAGCACCTCGACGTAAGGCTCGAAATCGATGCCCATCGACGTGGAGTCGAGCTTCATGGGTTTAGAAGGTCGGCTCGACGGCGGCGGCGCGTGACTCCACGCGGACGATCCCGTGGTGCGGGGTGAAACGATAGAAGGCGCGACCGTCGAGGCTTTCGAGGGCGTACTCGTCGGGGCGGAAGTTGGCGGGCGTCGGGATGACGCCGATGACGCGGAGGCGGAGGAAGCCGACGCGCACGGTGGAGTTGATGCTCCAATTTTGGCGGGAACGGGTGATCATGGCGGGCAAAGGTTCAGGCGTTGCGGCGAAGGGTCTTGATAGAGTCGATGAGCGCGCACTCGGGCAGCGTTTGGCCATCGACGGTGAGGGTGATGCGGAAGTCATCGGTGGAGGAGCGGTGCTCCAGAAGTTCGACCGCCGCGACGGCGGCGCGCAGGGCGGTCTCGGCGGTCTTCAGGTCGGGAATGCTCTTCGTCATCGACGTGGCGCCGAATTTGAGGGCATCGTCGAGCGTAGCGTATTGGCTTTGGCGATACAGTATCCAGTTGATCGATTTCATGGTTTTTCGTTTTATGGTTTCGAGGGCTGAGTGGAGCCCTCCCCGCGAGCGGGAGGGCTGGGGCTCAGGCTTCGATCCGGACGGTGCGACCGAGCGGGCCGGTCAGGTCGGTCGTCGCGACCCACAAGAGCGGCGTGTCGCCGACCTCCGCATCCGACGGGAACGTGCCCATCAGGTCGGTGAGATATACGACGCCGGCGATCTTCTCGCCGTCGTCGATCAACTCACGCACGCGGGTGAACGCAGGGCGGAAGTCGGTGCCGCCACCGCCGGAAGCGCGGTCGGGCACGTCCTCGCCGGCGGTCAGGCGATGCTCGGCTTGCACCTCGGCATCGGCGTCGAGGACGACGGCATCGCAGCCGGTGTCGGCCATCAGGTCGCCGATATGCGCGTTGAACTTGGCGACGAGGTCGGTCGATACCGATCCGGAAGTGTCGCGGACGAACACCACGGTGCCGACCTCGTCGCGACGGCGGCGCGGGTAGATCACCTCGGCGGTCGCCGTGCGGCGCGACTGGCGAGACCAGTCGGTGCGGGTCGGGGTCACGCTGCGGAGGAAGTCGGCCGTCTCGGCGCGCCAGTCCGGTTTGGCGGCGGCGCGGATGCGGGCGAGCAGCCGGTCCGCGTTGGCCGGCATGCGGCCCTGCTGGAGCGATTGCACGGCTTGCGCGGCCTGAACCGTGATGCGGTCCCACTCGTCGCGCAGCGTCGTCGGCTTGGCGACGGCGGGCTGGGGCTTGTCGCCGTCACCGTCGCCAGCACCGTCGGCCGGCTGGGCGTCGGGCGCGGGCTGGGTGAAGCCGCCGCAGCCGCCCTTGTCGTCGGGCGTTGCGTTCGATTTGGCGGGCTTGGCGGGCTGGGGGGTGCCGTCACCCTTGTCGCCGTCGCCGTCGCCGTCCTGCGGCTGCGGCTGGGGCGTCTGCTGGGGCTGCTGGCGCAGCGCCTTCAGGATTTCCTCCTCGGCGAGGGCGTCGAACTTGCGGTCGTCGAGCACGCCGGCCGGCGCCTTCAGTCCGCCGACGGTCCGGAGCACGCGGTTGATGGCATAGTCGCCGGCGACGTTGCCCTCGTCGGTGATCGGCAGCCGCCAGAAGTGACCGTGGAGGCAGTGCAGGATTTCATGCAGCAGGATGAACCGCACCTGCTCGTCGCTTTGCTTGGCGAGGAACTGGGGATTCCAGCGGATGACGCGGCCGTCGGTGCACGCGGTCGGGATCGACTCGTCGATCACGTCGCGCAGGTGCAGACCGGCGGTTGCGTAAAACAGGACATCCGGATTGAGCGAGTCGAGCGCCCATGAGCGGGCGGCGGCGATGCGGGTGAGCGGGTCGGTGAATTTCGAGGTCATGGTCAGGAGAGATTGAAGAGTGAAACGATTTCGGATGCCTTGGCGGCGATGTCGGCGCGGGCGAGTGGATCGTCGCGCAGGGTGTCGGTGTCGTGCTCCAGCAGCGCCTTCGCTTTGTCGGCCATCGCGGCGATGGTCGGGTCGGCGGCGAGGTTCAGATCGGGCACAAGCGCGATCAACTCGGCGAGGTTGCCGGTGAGGCTGTCGAAGACGCGGCCCTTGGGGTCGGCGAGGCGCTGGGCGACCAGCGTGATCGCCTTGCGTAGGCGCTCATGCAGGTCGGCTTGGCCCTCGGCGGCGGCTTCGTTCATCCAGTCGGCCCATTGCCCTACCTCGGGCACCGGCAGGTAGCGGCAAACGAAGGCGAACTTCGCCTCGACCTCCGCGACCGTCGCGGGCCATTGCCGTTCGACGTACAGGCCATTCAGGCGAGCCGGCGCGGAGGCGCGCTCGGCGGGGTAAGCCGCGAGGAAATCGCGCAGCAGGGTGTCGAGGCGGGCGCGGAAGTCGGCCATCAGGCGAGTGTGCTCCATCTGGCGGGCGACCGGCAGCAGCCGCACGCCTTTGTCGCCGGCCGGCAGGGTGAGCCGGTTGTGCTCGGCGCGGGCCTCGGCGAGCAACTTGTAAATCGCCAACAGCGCGGGGTGCTCGCAGATCGAGACCTTCACGGTCGCGAGGTCGCGGGTGCCGTGCTTTGCATTCACGGCGCGGGTTTCACCGTCGTGCGATTTTTCGACGCGCCACGCTCCGGTGGAGAGCGTGCAGATCACGGCGCGGCGAGCGAGGGGGGAGGATGATGAGGTCATGGTGATGATGAGTTGAGGTTGGATTGCTCAGGCGAACAGGTCTTGATTGGCGAGGAACCACGGGTTCCATGAAGGGATTGAAGCGAGCTTGTCGCCGTGGCGGCGGTGCAGGTCGCGAGCGGCGAGCGCGGTGTAAACGCGCGGCATGCGGTCGATGTAAGCGAGCAGCGCGGGCACTTGCTTCGCGTTGGCGACGCGGACGAGGTTGGTCGCGATGAAGAAGAGCGCGGACGGCTCCTCAGGCACGCGGGCGCCGGCGGGGTTGGCGAAGACCTCGGCGGGCGTCGGGAGCGCCTTGGCCAAGGCGGCGAAGGCGAGGAACTCGGTCGCGATGGCGCGGCCGACGGTCGCGCTGATGGTTTCGAGGTCACTCAGGCCGGCGTCGAGGAGTTCGCTCACGGTCTGCCACGACCGGAAGTCGCCGCAGCGCAGGGAAGCGTCGGCGGCGGGTTTCCAAGTGTACAGGGTGCGCCCGCCGGTCGAGCGGTGCCAAGCCACCACGGTCGAATCGAAGCCGGCGTCGGCGGCGAAATCGCACCAGCCGGTGACCTCGTCGCGCCACGGGGCGAGGAAGGTGACATCGGTGCGCTTGGCATCC
>Ga0222713_10000607_pt1 | contig 40421 bp, 59 predicted proteins | sample C33_649DmetaG_FD_165061 | JGI IMG/M metagenome (GOLD analysis project Ga0222713, IMG submission 165061) | Estuarine water microbial communities from San Francisco Bay, California, United States - C33_649D | ecosystem: Environmental > Aquatic > Marine > Unclassified | place: USA: California... | reverse complement strand
TGTCTTCCAGTTGATACTCTACGCCGTCAATGCTGATAGGGGTTTTTTCATTTTTTCCCATCTCAGTTCTCCTATAAAAAACCTGAAACCGTCAGGCAGCGGCTTGACTCAGCGGAGTCAAATCTTCATTAGTCCAGAAGTCTTTAGCCAGCATGATGTTCAGATGCTCCTTATTCCGAGCAACTGTGTCTGCCCAATCTTCATCGGACATACCTTCGGGCTTGCCAGCGTTGATGAGGTTTACCGAGTCCATAGCGGCACTCAGATGCCGTTGGATTTCTTCTTTAGTGATTTCTTCATTCATCTTTGACTCCTTTCAAGTCTTTTGTATAACCAAGTACTACATAACCAAACCGCTCTGGGTATAGTCTAATTCTTGTGCGAACCGTTGAGTAGTTCTCACCAGTGTAATCAGCCAATTCTTTTGCACAACCAAAAAACTTACCATCAAACATCACTGCATTAGCCATGTGGTGCTTTCTGCCGCTTTTAGACTGAGACATCTTTGCTTTTGTCTCTTCTGTATACACACGGCGCTTACCAGCCTCAGATAACTTTGCTATTATCTCATCAGTAAAAACTAGTTTCGCTCTTGCCTGTCTTAGTTTTTCACGATGCTCTTCAGTTATCCCGTAACCAACAGTCCAGTGTTTATCGCCCCGCTGAGCATCAGCAATCTTCTTTTTTGTTTCTTCTGTATGTCGATACCCGCTCGGCCCTTCGCCGCCTTCTGTTTTGTTTGCCAGTTTGTATCCAAGTCTGTTTAGTTGGTCAATGCGTTCCATCTCGGCAAGAAAAGCAAACTCTTCATCTACATTGTCAACCAAAATGTTGACTGAGAAACAACCCGCTTTTGCAACAATGTTATTCCAATGTTGATTGCGTTTATGTTTTGATTGCGCCCTACGACCAGACCCCTTCCCAACATAAAACACCTTGTTGGCATCTGGTCTGATGTGTTCGTAGACGCAAAACATAAGTATCAAGCCGCCGAGTAGTGACGTGCGATTTCTTCTGCGGTGATTTCAATTTGGTCAGTCATTTTCATTTTCCTTTCAGGGGTGGGTTGCTTTGTATGCGTCGAATTCGGCTTTGAGTTCTTGGATTGCGGCGGTCAAAGTTGCTATCAAGAATGAAGTATCAATGCCTTGTGGTTTAATATTTCCATTTTCATCTACAGCATCTTTTTCACCAGTAACTGCATCTGGGCATACTTCGGCTAATTCGTGGGCAATAAAACCTTCCCCATTTGAACCATCTGATTTCCATTTATAAGTTACAGGTTTAAGTTGTTGAACTTTAGCCAAAGCACCCGTCATTGGGGCTATGTTTTCTTTTAAGCGGTAGTCGGAAGAGGTGTTGTAAGCAGTTGATGTTCCACTTATGGAAATACTGCCAGTTCCACTAAATGTCGCTCCGTTATTACAAAACTGCATGGCATTGTATTGGCTTGTGCCGCTTTGATTTGTTACAACAAAAGCATTGTTGCCATTCAAAGATTGCGCTAAAACAGCATTTGAAAATGTTGAGCTTCCAACAAATTGTGCGCCAGCAGAACTTAAAATTGATGATTGAGTATTAAATAAAAATCTTCCGCCACCATCAAAGATACCCCTCGGATTCCCATCCCCATCCGACAGCACGATGTAGTTGCTGGCTGTGCGAATGTCGAGGCCACCTTGGTTGCCGTTGTAATAACCAATAATTGTGTTTTTTGAACCAGTAGATATTGCTGCGCCAGCATTTCTACCTAACAGAGAATTGAATGAGCCTGTTGTTAAAGAATTACCTGCTCCATATCCAATTGCTGTGTTGTCTGTACCAGAGAAACTAGCAGCTTCATAGGTTCTTGAGCCACAACCTGTGTTGTAACTTCCTGTTCCATATAGGCCAGAAATATTCCCGATATATGTGCAATGCGTACCTGTTGCGTTGCTATACCCAGCCTGATACCCCACGGCTGTGTTGTAGCTGACGGTGGTGTTGGCGTTTAAGGATTGATGACCAACAGCTACGTTGCTGCTTCCAGTTGTGTTGTTTGTGAGCGACTGATAGCCGATAAATGTGTTGTTGCTACCAGTAGTGTTGGAGTAACCAGCTTCACGACCAAGCGCAACGTTGAATGTGCCAGTTGTGTTTGCTTGCAAAGCGTTTGAGCCAACGGCAGTCGTGTAGCCCACGGTTGTTGAATACAAAGCACGATAACCAATAGCTGTTATCTCAGGGACTGTTGATGCTGTGTAAGCCGCCTGATAACCAACAGCCGTGTTGTTAGAGGCGGTGGTGTTGTTGTAGAGGGCGTTATACCCAAGACCTGTATTGCCTACACCAACTGTGTTTAACCGCAAAGCAGACCTTCCCAATGCGGTATTTTCACTTCCAGATGTATTGGTCAACATTGCCCTGTCGCCAATAGCAGTGTTGTTTCCACCATTGCTTGCTGACAAAGCCAAAATACCAACAGCCGTGTTATTAGATGCTGTGGTATTTACTAATAATGCCTCACTACCGACCGCCGTATTGCTTGAACCAGTTGTATTCGCCGCCAATGCACTCGCACCCACCGCAGTGTTGGTGGACACAGCACCTGCGCCACGGCCTACGGTGATGCCATAAATAGACGCATCGCCATTAACATCAAGTTTTTTGGCAGGCGAACTCGTACCAATCCCCACGTTGCCGGAGGAGTCGATACGCATACGCTCAGTTTGAGTTGTGCTGCCGTCTGATACAGTCCTAAACGAAAGAGCACCAGGCATTGACGTTGCTGATACAGTACCCGTATCAACTTCGCCAAAGATTGAGGCGGCAGCAAGTGGTGCGCTACCATTATCACCTGTCCATGTAATAACCCCAAGGTTATCACCAGAAGAAACTGCGCTATAGGTTCCGACTGTTGCGGAACGGGATTTAAACATATAAATCGCAGGTTGTGAAGTCGCGCTATTTTGCCAGTTTGCTTGTAAAGTTGAAGCTCCTTGCGAGGATAATCCATGCTGCTGAATAAATGGATTATTACCAGGAAGAAATGGTGACAAAGCTGTTGTATTGCCTTGAATAATACGAGCATTTGCATCAATAACAAACGGCGTAGCATCAGGATTGGCGCTATCCTCAACCAGCAAAGCGTTGCCTGTGCCTGTCTGCGTGATTCTAAGGGCATCTGAAGAAGATGAACTTGTAATGACTGAATTGGGAGCACTAAAAGTAGTCCCATCAAACGTCAGCGCACTACCACTTGTCGCAACTTTAGACCCATTCAGGTACAGAACACCGTTGGCTGTGCCGCCGGAGAGGGTGAGAGAGCCTGGATTGGTTCCAAGTTCGACAACAGAGCCACCGCTGTTTTTTGTGTACAACTTTTTATCTGTTACATTGACAGCAAGTTCGCCTTGCGTTAAGTCGCCTGAAACAGGAACTGCCGAGGCTGTGCTTGAGTTTTTAGTAATAATTGTGGTCATATTATTTCCTTAGTAGGTTCCACCGTTAATAGTTGTTACATATCCTGCTGCTGTAGTGGCACTGGCGGCTGCTGCCGTGGCACTAGCGGCTGCGTTAGTGGCGCTAGTGGATGCACTAGAGGCACTGTTGGAAGCGTTAGTGGCACTAGTGCTTGCACTAGAGGCGCTATTGGAAGCATTAGTCGCGCTAGTGCTTGCGCTAGAGGCACTGTTAGAAGCTGAAGTAGCGCTGTTTGCTGCGTTGGTAGCGCTAGTGCTGGCGCTAGAAGCACTCGAAGCAGCGTTAGTGGCACTAGTGGATGCGCTAGAGGCACTAGAGGCTGCATTAGTCTCGCTTGTTGCCGCATTAGAAGCACTCGTGTTAGCTGCTGATGCACTGACGCTTGCTTCAGATGCTTTTGTTGTTGCTGTGCTGGCAGATGCGGCTGCGCTAGAGGCACTAGAGGCTGCGTTAGTTTCACTAGTGGCTGCATTGGAAGCACTTGTGCTTGCACTAGAGGCACTAGAAGCCGCATTAGTGGCGCTAGTGGATGCATTGCTGGCACTAGTACTGGCACTAGAGGCACTAGAGGCAGCATTGGTGGCGCTAGTGGATGCACTAGAGGCACTGTTAGTGGCGCTTGTGGCGCTGCTGGCTGCATTAGTGGCGCTAGTGCTTGCGTTACTGGCGCTAGTGCTTGCTGCTGAGGCACTAGAGGCCGCATTAGTTTCACTGGTGGCAGCGTTACTGGCGCTAGTGCCTGCTGCTGAGGCGCTAGTGCCTGCTGATGAGGCACTAGAGGCCGCATTAGCGGCACTTGTACTAGCCGATGAAGCGCTTGTAGAGGCATTAGAGGCGCTAGTGCTTGCGTTACTGGCGCTAGTGTCTGCTTCAGATGCTTTTGTTGTGGCTGTTGTAGCACTGGCTGATGCACTAGAGGCGCTAGAGGCTGCTGCTGTAGCGCTATCGAAAGCTTCCACGGCTTTGGTTGTAGCGGTTGAGGCACTGCCGGAAGCACTGGAGGCACTGGTAGATGCTCCAGAGGCTGCGGCAGAGGCACTAGCAGCGCTTGTGGCTGCGCTAGAGGCGCTAGAGGCGGCAGAAGTTGCATAGTCAGCCGCTTCAGCAACCTTAGCAATAACTAGGGCTGCTTGGCTTGCTGCATCGTCTGTAGCGTCTCCTGAACCACCGGGGCCACGGTATATTGCCATTTAAACTCCAAATAACTTTTTAGAAATTGTTGTATCCGGCACAAACTTAGTATCATACCATGATTGTAACGGAGTTGCTATATCTGCCGGGGCAGTTGGAAACAATCTGTTATAATTTTGTTGTACTTGCTGAAAGTATTCAGGCTGGTACGGATTCATTCCGCTATATGTACCTGTAAAAGGTGTTACTTGAGGAATGGGTGGTAAATTAGTATACTGATAAGAAGGTGTAGGCGTACTTGATAGAGCCTGTAATGCTTTAACGCCACCAGTGATACCACCAAAAAGACCTAATCCCGTCTTAAGTAAACTAGCTATTTGTGCGTTAGTCAGATTCGGTATAGTTGGTTCTGACGGGGCTGACGGAAAATATGTTTCTGCTGGAATGTTTGTATAATCTGGAGGGACATAATCTTCGGGCGGCGGTGTAGCGTCCATAGGATTACCAGAGTATTCATAAGGAACATCTGGTGTTCCCATTATTTCTAGAACAGCTTGCTCAGTAGGCATTGTTGTTGTATCGTATCCCGCCCCTGGTTCTAAATTGTAAAGATAATTGTCTATTGCTGTTGTATCTTGAAAAATATCAGGCTCTATAGTTACTTGAGGCATAGAAGCAAGAACATCTTGCTCGGTAGGCATCGTAGAAGTATCATAAGGCCCAAAACCGCCTTCTAAATTACTCAAATATTCCTCAGCAGCGGCAAGATCAGCAGCATTTAAGCCGCTTGTAACCCCACCCATGAGAGCGCCTGAAGTAAAGTCACCGCCTTGAATAGCTGATTTTGTTCCACCTACTAGCGCATCAGCAGCAATGTTAGCGGCTGTATCGCCACCCAAAGCAGCGCTGATTTCTGGAGAGATAACTTCACTTCCAAAATAACTTAAAGCTGCGTTAGTAAGTGCTTTTGTTGGGTCTGCGCCCTGACTTATATCGTATGCAGCTAATACAGGGGCTGCTTGTCCTCCTGTTGCTACATTTAAGGCAAGCCTTCCTAGTTGTGTGTCCACAACAGGTTCAGATACATCATGCCATACATCTACCGCTGTATCTACAACATTGGAAACGGTATCTACAACAACGCTTCCAATATCACTAACGGTATCTGAAACTGCTTCTACAACGCTTGATACTGCTCCCATTATAGTTCTACCTTGGCTTCGTAGCCTTCATCGGTTTGAGTTATTTCAGCGTCAAATCCAGCGGCTTTAAACATTCCTGCCTGTTTAGGATTCTGAAACTGAGTGACAGCGTATTTAAAGCCCATTTTTTTAAACATTGCTGCAAACTTAGCCATGTTTGACAAATACACACGAGGCTCGTCTGCGCTAAATGAGTGAAACTCTACGGTTTCGTTGTCCACTTTTTTGAACAATATTGCAGTATTTCCCTCACGAACTAGTTTCCCTCCTTGTTTAAGGGTGTAATTGATAAAAGAGCCTACTTTTTTAATATCCATGTAGGCTGGCTGATTTCTCTTTACATCAATCTCAAGAAGTTCTTGAAGGGTCATTAAATTAACTCCGGCTCTGTTGCTTTATATATTTCTTTTTAGTTTCTTCTTTTTTTTCTTCAACAATAACTTCTTCCCATTCGGGATTATTCTTAAAACTAAGGATGTCTCCCTCTTCTACGACAGTCGCGTAGCGATTGGGATCATCGTTATTTATCATTTTGAATGTAGCCATAACTTAAAAGAACCCCACCCTTGTGAGGTGGGGCCTTCTTAGACTAGTATCAAGCCAAGACGATCAGCGGAACGCACGAGGTATCGCGCAGTTCAGACACGCCATACAGAGTGTCAGCAGTAAACAGAGTACCCAAGAACTCTTGTTTGTACTGAGTCTGTGAACGAATACCAAGCTGTTCGACCAGAACGGCAAAGTCGCGCTGGAACAACAGAGCTACTTTATCAGGAGTAGTAGCAGCAGTGGTATCGCAGTTGGTAGACACATAGACCTTAACGCCATAGATATCGCCAAACTCGCCGTTCATCAGGGTAGAACCCGTGCCTTTGAAGGCTTGCTCGGTGAAGCGGTTGATACCCAGCATGGAGTTACGAGCCACAGGAGGAACCACCAAAGCGCGTCCGTCCATAGGCACATCTGCATCGTCAAGAACTTGGATAGACTTACGGATACCTGCGTCAGCGATAGCAGCAGCGTTGGACGAGCTATAGGTGTAAGCAGCGCCAGTGGAACCAATCAGGCCACCAGAATACTGCTGGTTAGCCGCATTGCTGCCGTTAGCGCCACGACCCAAGCGGATCAGGCTGGTGTCAACTTGTTTAGCCAAGGCATAGCCAGCATCTTCAGTGTAGAAACCACGCAGGCTCGACAGAGCTTGTGCTTCTACGATGTCCTCGATCAAGCGAGAATACTCGTAGTGGTTGTTGATCGACACAGAAATGTCGCTATCGCTTTCAGCAATCAGAGTAACCGTGTTAGCGGCAGACTTAGCAGAAGCAGAACCACGGGTGGGGCTAGGAATGTGAACAGTGTCACCTTTCTTGCCTTTGAAGTTCATCTTCTTAACCAAGTTAGCCATAACCAGGTTTTTCTTGTACGCAGCAACGATCTCGTCACTCCATACTTCAGGAATAAAATTCGCTGCGCTGGTGGTTGTTACGGCATTTGCGCCGGAAAAAGTATTTGCCATTTTATAAAGCTCCTAAAAGTTTGTTTATCGTACCCGACCCTCAGCATAAGCTTTCATAATTTCTGGCTGTAGCTGTTCATAACGGTCAGGATCTGTCATTTTTAGCCGGATTAGGTCAGCACGGCGATAAACTTTGGCAGAAGACTCTCCAGTACCTCCAACATCCACTGCTGCGGCTTTAAGATTTTGTTTCAAAACCTTTTGTCCCATCTCAGCGGTCTGTTGCGTTTTCACGCTACGAATCTGTTTGAATGTACTGAGCAATTCATCAGCAGCTTCAAAGTCATATTGCTTGTCAGCAATAGTGAACATATTCAAACGAATAGGTGAAGCTTTCACCCACTCTTGAAACTCACCGTCCCCAATAACTTCTGCATAATCAGGATGCTTTTGTTGAAGCATCTGCTGTGTTTGCATGAGTTTGAACTGTTTTGCAGCCTCTCTTGCAGCAATAATATCGGGATGAGTTTCAACTGCTTTTTGAACCGCTGTTTTCGGATCTTCAAAAAAGTCTATCTCTGTCTCTTGTTTAGCAACTGGTTGCTCTTTATTGAGGTTTTGCTTAATAAGCTGGTCTGCCAACTTCCGCACTTCGCCAACCTCTTGTGCCTGCCTTCCAATAAGCTTTTCAGCCTCTTGGTGCATCTTCACAATATCTTCAAGGCTCTTACCCGCATATTTATCGGGAACCTTGTAAGCTTCTGGTTCAGGAATTATTTCCTGTTCGACTTGCTTCTGTTCTTCAGCCTCGATCTCACTAGGCTTCTCAATTTCTTCGTCAATCAATGCCATACTCACCTCTCCTGCCGAGTTAACGGTTCTAGGATATTTATAAAATGGAACAAACTTTAAAAGTTTTCTGTTCCGTTCTGTTTTCGCTCCACGGCTAATTTCTCAGCCCTTTTACGCTCCCATGCGTCATACGCTGTTGGAAATTGACCTGTAATTCCCTCAAGCTTAAACACGGGTGGAGATATGATTCGTTCAGCATCTTGTGAGCATTCAGGACACCTGACAACTCGGATACTATCGTCTATCAATCTCTCGGTTGTGTGATTATTTTTACAAGTAAAATCAAAGATTCTGTTCATCTTGAAGTTCCTGGTAAACCTTCTCACACGCTTCCTTCCGTTGAAGAACCAGATTAAGAATATCTAGCTGTCCCTGACGAAAATACAATGTTTGAGTATCAGCGACAGTAGATAAATCGTTTAAACTAGTCTTTAACTTCTCGAAATCTTCTATCAACAAGTTCCACCCATCGGTGGACATCATCGAAAATGTTTCTTCGTAATATTTTTGTAAGGATTGTTCCATTTGGAGTCCTGATAATTAATAATTACAGAATGTATCAGAAAAACAACACTTTGTCAAGCCTTTTTTAACATTTGTAGTTGCGCGATACGCTCATTTGATGCAATATCGGCTGCTTTTAGGTTAACTTGCTTCTCTTTTAGCATTACATCAGCCAATTTAAGGCGTTTTTCAAAGTCTGTACTCTTATCAATGTTGGTTGCAGCGGCTTGAATGATGTCAACTCGATGCTTTTCAGGCAACAATTGAGCCTCGATCATGGCTTTTTGAGCCTCTGCCTGCTCTTTAGCGGCTTTTGCTGTCAATTCCTGCGCCTGAGCCTGCTTAATAGCCTGATCAAGTTGCTGAGACTGCATAACAGCCTGCTGTTGCGCTGGATTGGGCTGGCTCATCTGATCCAAAGCGGTCATAAGCTCGCCACGGTTGGTCAAAGAGCTATTTTGCAGGATTCCCTTGAGAATAATAGGCAAAACTGGCGTGTTTGGCCCTAGCGTTTGCAATAGACCGATAAACTGCTGTTGTTCGTACTCCCGCGCCATAATGCCTAGTGTGGCAGTGGGGATAAATTCCATATCCACGGACGGGTAACGCTCAGGAGCAAACTGCATATACCTGAAAGCAGCCTTTTTGATGAACGGAATCAGGAAATCTTCCTGGAAATTGCTTAGGGTGCGTTTGTATTTCTTGATAATACCTGCGAGTACCATGCTCATTCCGCTAGCTCCTGCGTCCCTTGGAGCCTGTGTAGGCATACCAGAAGCGTCTACCGTGCCTGTGGCCTGAAGCAGCATTCTTTCAAAGTTTTGAGCCGCTTGAGCGTTTGATCCATCGGTTTGACCAAACTTAAACGGCATCAGAATCTCTGAAGGAGAGCCGTTAGTCAGAATAGCCTTACCCGGACGAACCTCAAACTTAGCGCCACGAGGCAGACGGGTAGCGTCCATAGCAATCATAGGAGCCGTTGTAAGCGCCATAGAGTCCAGCATGGAGCGATACTGGCTGTCGATGGCTTTCTGCATATTGTAGGCTTTCTCAGCCGTTCCTCGACCCCAGAAACGCCCCGGAACTGTATCGTCCTGATACGCCACCACTGGGCGGTCTTTCATCATGTATGGAGACGCTTCAGCCTTCAGGAGGATACCATCATTGGCGATCACCACAATGGCTTCCACCATGTTGCAATAATCGTCTGCGTCTGAGCCTTCAGGAAATAGTTCCTCGTATTCTGTTTCTTCTTCGCCTTCAAGATACTCTTTCGGTACAAGACCGTAGTATGTCAAAAGCTTTACCTTATCATTTTGGTACTGAGAAGGTTCTTGGGTTGGCTCCAGTTCTTGGCTTGTATAAGCGGAACCAATGTCAACCTTCTTGTAAGTACCGTTTTCAATGTTTTCCACAATCTTGTGCAAAGACACATATTTCTCGATAGCCACACCCAGAGCGTCTTCAATACTGTCTGCGTTAGGATCAATCAGGAAGTTTTTGGGATTAATAGGCTTGATCGGTACGCTGATGCGCTTGTATTCTTCAACGCCTATAGCGGCTGTTCCGGCTACTCCTGGAATAGGTTTTGTAGCGGGACGGAAAGCGGTAACTTCTTTGACAAGGACTTCACCGATACCTGTGCCGTAGATCTCAGCCATTAGCTCGATACTATCGATTGCTTTAATAATCTTGTCTTGTTTGAAATCTTCGTTTAATTTGTTTTTAATTTCTTCGACATCCAAGGGATTGCCGTTGACATCCATAATATCGTCTTTGATGTCAAAGAACTCTCCTTGCCCAAAGATGGCTTCCATGACCTCAGCGTGTCTGGTTTCTATAGCCTGCTGAGTTGCGGGAGACACTAGCCTACTGCGCTCAGACTCCTTGGTTTTATCCACTGCTGACCACTTGCCACGGAAGATACGCTCGTATTCCTCCCAATCAGGAAGATAATTTACATCACGATAGTCTCTCCAACGGTTAGTATGCTCAATGACAAAACTAACAAGTTCGCGTTCTGTTTCTTCCGGTTCCTCGTAGCCTTCGTATTCAGTTTCTTTCATTGTGTTTCCTTACCATTTAACTTTGTTGGCCCAGTACGCAGCGCTCATCTTACCTTTGGCAATGTTTTTGGCATGACGAGCTTTAAAAGATTCATTACGGGCAGAACCATCAGGAGAGCCTTCAACTCCTTGCTGCCCAAAACGAATTAACTTAACTTCATCGCCTTCTTTTGCCAAAACAGCGTGGGATTTTTTTGGATGATCCGGAGTGCGCTTAGGTTTGTTGTAACCTGAAAACTCTTCATTACCTCGTTTAATCATATTAATACCCCGATATAGGATCTAAAACTTCGTATTCGTCTTCTTCATAATCAGCATTGTAGTTTGCTATAGCAAGCTGATCCACATAACTTAAAGCATCAACCAAATCGTCATGCACATTTATGGTTGGAAACATGATTAACTGATCCTTAAATTCAGTCCAATCCTTTTCCTTGTTAAAGGAAATTCTACCGTGTTCCATCCTACCTTGTAAAGACCAGATAATCCTGTCTGTCTTTTTCTTGTTACCGTGTGTCAGATCGTGGATGTGAGCGTAAATGTTATTCTTTCTCATTAAATCGTTCAGGTACGGCAAAACAGCATTCTTTAATGCCCCACGCTCGATACCTACCGCACTGGGGTGAAAATCTCTTATTGTTTTTAAAATATTAACCGCTGTCTGTCGTATATCCCAGCGCCCGTGTTCGATGCTATGTACCCACCAATCTCCGTTATCTTCCAGTTTTACAATGGCTATCGCTGTTTCGTCTAATCGTTTCTTAGCGGCTCCTGCGTTCTTGGCGACATCCTCAAAACCAGCTAAGTCCACAGCAACATAGTATGATCCATATTGAGGCTCAATAGTTTCCTTAAACCACTCCTCTTTAAATACATCAGCGCCTGCATTGTCAAAGCTACTGAGGTACTCCTGCTTAAAAGCAAAAGAACTTAAAGTCTTTTGTGCTGCCTCAATTTCTTTAGGGTCAATGGTTTCGTTATCTTTTGTTGTAAAGTGCCAAGACTTCCATTCGTCATCTTCTTCCTGACCGAGTTTGAACACATCGTAGAACCAGTTACGCCCTGACGGTGTGGAAATAAACAATGCTTTACCCTTACGGTCAGACAATGAAGCTCGGATAATCTTTTCCCACACATCCTGCTTAATAAACGCACATTCGTCTAAAACCACATAAGTCAAAGACATTCCTCGCAGGCTATCAGGGTTGTCAGCGCCTCTAACGAGAATCTTTCTACCGTTAACGAGAGTAATCTCAAGATTGTTGACATGGCTAGTCTTTATCACTGGCCTACCAAGGTCATGCAACAGTTCCCAGATAATGCTACGAGCCTGTCCTAGCGTAGGAGCGATATACATCACTGAAGACCCTTCAGGGCAATTCAGAGCCTCTATGAGGAGCGTAACAGCAGAAAGCCTGGATTTACCACAACGCCGTCCAGCCGCTACAACCTTAAACCGTTTGTCAGTCCCAAATACGCTTTGTTGCCACTTTAACAGTTGAAAGTTAAGACTCGTCATGTTCTTCCACTTCTATGTCGGTAACATCTTCAACGGTTTCAATCGTAGGAGAATTCAATCCACTGATATTAATACTTATCTGCGGTGTCTGACCTCCCTGCTTACTTGCCTCAAAAGCACTGATTGGGACAATCCTATCAACAATCAATTTCCATGCAGCAGCTTGGTTTTTATGATCATTATCCAATGCAGCATCATAGATAGCCTCCAAGACTTTTGCACTCTTGGGAGACATCAGCATCCGCTGTTTATACTCATTGATGATCGCTGTGTCACCCTTGGGTCTACCCATGACCCCTTTATTCTTGGTTTTGACAGCAACCATTTCACCCTTCTTGGGGCGACCTCTACGCTTTTTTGTTTCTTGTTCCATGTTTACCCTTCTGGACATGGTATGCCTTAGTACTTTGTAGTACTAAGAAGTTAACTTATAAGACAGGAATCTAAGTAAATATATTATTATAGTTAACATATATGTTAATAATTATTAATGTTTATTAACTTTTATGTTAACTTATAAGAGCTACTTCCGTAGTGAACAGAATAGTAACTCTTAAGTTACTTAGACTTCCGTATTTAACTCTATTATCCGTACTCTAGAGTCTTTACTTGAGTTCCTGATGGGTTTCCCGCATAAGGTCGAGCGTATCATACTTTTTTGTATTTGTCAACACTTTAATGAAAAATATTTCAAAAAAGACTACACTTTAAAGTCCCCTCCTGGGTGCGCGGATGACACTTTTAAGTTTCCTTTTATTTTTTATTCTAACCTGTCCCCAATTATGCTTATTTTGTCTTTATTGATAAGGGTTTAAGCTTAATTGTCACCAGAGCAACTATTCAGTGACTTTTTCTACTTTTACTCTTTTGTAGACGCTAGAGCCTCCCGCAAAAGTTACACGATAGTCCTGGCCCTCCCCCCCTATCGAGTTATCCACAGGATCTTCACAGGCTCCAGAGTTATCCACAGCTTGTCCACAGTATGCACTATAGTGCAAGCTCTGGAGTTATCCACAGGCACTATAGTGCAACATTAAGTTATCCACAAGTTGTACACAGCAGGACTCGTGAGGGCCTATGATGCACCATAAAAGTACTCTTATGCACCATAATAGCGCACTAATGCACCATTACAGTACCAATTGTGGATAGTGTGGATAAGTGACAAAACATGGCCTGGACTGTGGATAACTATAGTGTTTCCCTCTGAAACCATTTGTGAACTATCTGTGCATAACAGTCTCGGCAGTGTCTCGGATTTACTTGGCATGATTCATGCATGATATTTAGGGCTGGCATATTCCAGCGTTAACTTGCAAAGGATTCGCACATGGATAACACAATCGTCACATCTGACAAAATTATCACCAACACACAATCGTGCTTGTTTATAGGCGGGGATGTAACAAATCATATTCACGCATTCATGACACGCGAGGGCGCGACACAGTGGAAAATAGCCGTGCGTGTTGCTGGTCACTTTTATGGCTATAGGCCAGCCGTAGTCGACGATTTTGGTACAATTGTGACCGTCTAACTTGCAAAGGATCTGCACCATGCAAACAAAACAATTTGGCCCTACGGCCCTAAAATTCAAAGCCTTACAAGATTTTGCGGTAATTGTTCAAAGCGCTACACCGCCCGAAGCTTTGCAGGCTTTGCAGGCTTTACAGTCTAACCCATTGTTTACGGGTAAGGCTTGGCAGGCTAACTTTACAAAGCTTAAACGCGCCATGCTAACCGATAACCCTGAATTCTCTATATTTGGGCTGTCTGGCAATTCTAAGCTCCCATTTGTAAGCTTTTCAACCCTGCCCGGTGTTACTTGCCCCGGCGCGGGTAAATGCCTGGAATTTTGCTACTCTTTCCGCGCATGGCGATATCCTGCGGCCTTTGCGCGCATGGCCCAAAACGCTTATTTTATGCGATTCAATCGGTATGCCATTTCGCGTGAATTCGATCACATTGTCGCAAAGCGGCCCGAAGGTTTCGATTTTCGGCTATATGTAGACGGTGATTTTGCCAGTGTAGGTGACCTACATTTTTGGATGTGCCATATTAAGGCCGCGCCAATGGTACGCGCCTACGGCTATTCCAAAAGCTTTGCTATCCTATTGGGCTATGACGCGGCAGGCCATGAGTGGCCTACTAACTATATGCTTAACCTATCAAGCGGGCACAATGCTACGCCCATGATGCTAAACTATGTCAAAGCTTTACCTATTGTTCGCGGTGAATTTATCGCGGTAAGCATTGGCAAAAAAGTAAAATCTAGTGATCACGGTAAACCCGAGACAAATAAAGCTTTGCGCGAAGTATTCGGACAAAAAGCATTCACTTGTCCCGGCACTTGCGGAAACTGTACAGGCGCAGGCCATGCCTGCGGTATGTCAAAGCTTAAGGGATTGCCAATTATCATTGCCATGCATTAATAGGGGCCTAAAATGAAACTGAAAAAAATCAAAGCTGGCGAATACGCAAATGCCTTTGGAAAAGTCGAGTATCGGAAGTCTGCATCCGGCAATCCGTCTTCTCGTTATGCCCATATGGTATGGATGATCACATATGCCAACGGTAGCATTGAATGGACAAAAACACTGGGAGAGGCCCGGTACAGACTTGAACCGTTTTGCAAACGCTAAATTTTAGACTGTAGCGTATCCTATAGAGTACGCTATGGCCTAGGATTTTCCCTAGGGTTTAACTTTTCAAGGACTGATTATGTCTTATACATTAAAGCGGCCTATTGATGGCCTAACGCATGAGGATATCAAACGCATTTATGACAATAACCCCAACATGACATTGCGCGAATTATCAAACCTTACTGGGTTTGCTATCCCGTACCTCAAGAAAATTCTAATGGGGGCCTAAAATGATTGTATTTAACTATGCCAGTAAAAAAGAGTTAAAGGCCGCTATAGGTAAACCCTTGCGATACATTGAAACGTCAATGTTCGGGCCAGAATACCAGGAAAATGGCACTCTGACAGGCGCAAATAGGCCGCACATCACCGGCCTTGGGCGTGAGTTCTTCGCTCGCGTTACAATGGAAAACGGTTTAATTTCAAAGGTGCAATAATGAAACCGGATTTTAAAGATTACATACTCGCCATAGTGCTAGGCTTTGTATTAACTGCACTGGCCCTACATTACTTTGATGTTCTTATAAAATGAACACTTTGACCACTGGCAAGGCCCATATATGGCGCTGTCATGTTGCTAGCGCTACCGATTACGCTATGCGCTACGGTTACCCATTCTCTAGCGTAAAAACTAGGCAAGCATGGTTCTATTCAATAACCTATTCAAAACCAGGAATCTAAAATGAAGCTCTCAGATTTTATCGAACAATCCAACGGAAAATTTATCACTGTCGCGTTCTACAAAAAAGACGGAACACTTAGGACGATGAATTGTCGGCTAGGGGTTACCAAGCATTTGAAAGGTGGTGAATGCACTGTAGACCGTGAGAAGTACATTATTGTGTACGATATGCAGTCTAAGGGCTATCGGTCTATAAATAGGGACACAATAGAATCGGTGACTTGTGAAGGCGTGACAGTCTCTAAAGCATGAAGCGCTGGTATCGTAGAATCAAAAATGCATTGGCTATTGTGGGCTTTTTGTCCACTTTAGCCATAGCCAGTGGCTCATTCGGCTACTGGTGGGCGCATTATGGTACAATGGTGAAGCTGGAAAATTCAGAATCCAGCGTTTTGTGTGGCTCTTGTAGAAAGGCTATAAAATGAGCGAAGCATTAGTGGATGATTATATAGACAATGCCAGAAAGTTTATCGAGACTCAAGGCGCTGAAGGTGAACTATGCTGGCTGAACATTCACGCGAACAGGCTTGAAAGGTTCACATTCCAGGAATTTATGACTGATGCATTATGGAATCAGCCTGTACTGAAAGCATTTAATACATTACTAGTGTCAGCAAATCAGAAAAATGTTGACAATTTTAATCAAGTATTGAAAAAGTATGCTATTGAAACTTGGCTGAATGATGTGGTAGACTGGAGACTAGAAAATTAGGCTCAGGAAGGCCCTTAATAGGGCCTTAGAGCGCTTTTTAGGCCCTAGTGTAGGGCTAGGTAGCCATCTATGGCGAACAACCTAGAAAGAAAGCGACAACCAGGAAAGGACAATTTATGCACTGTAGGGCTTGTGATGCGTTGCTGAGTGACTTTGAGGCAACAAGAAAAAATGCTAATACTTTCCAGTTCCTGGATTTGTGTAATTATTGTTATAACGAAGTGAAGGAGATTATCCCGACAATAGACAGAAAAGACCTAATGACAGCAAGTGATATTGATGTTTTAGATTTTCCATATTATGAGGACTATTATGACATATTAGAACTTAAAAGTTATGACTTAAAAGATAATTAACTATTATAGTTAATAATACTTTTATATACTCTATAGTATAGCAACTTTCATGCCAACTAAGGAACTATTATGGATGATAATGAAATTGTAGAGATGCTAGAGGAATCTTGGTACTATTCTGTCTTGGAAGATATTATTCAAGTATTTCATCAATATGGTAGAGATAATGTCTTAAGAGATGTAGCTAATTTGATCATGGAATATGATCGAAATAAGGAAAATGCACTAAAATGACATTAGCCTTAATTGTTTTTGTCTTAACCTTAATTAAGGTTGCCCTAAAGTAAGGAACTAAAATGGCTTGCAATTATGCTTTATGTGATTATCCAGTAGGTGAGTGCATGGGCTTTTGTGACAAGGATTTTAAGAAACTAAGGTATGAAAAGGCTGTTCACGAATGGAACACTCATGATCCGTTCAAGAGGGCCTCGCCTGAGCTTATGAAGATCATAGAAGACGGTCTTAAGTACCATAGGTACGCTGAGGAGGCACTGCTATGAATGAAGAGGCTATAATCGAACTGTGGGTCAGGGCTAATAAGCTCGCTGGAGTGGTGCATACGCCTAACTATAACGAACTGAAAGAGTTCGCTAACCTTATAGAGCAGCGCGTACTCCAGGAATTTAAGTGGTTGTCTATGGGTGAAGTATTGGGCATAGCCGATACCGTAAAAGGCCCGATAAGTTTCTATACTGCGATTGAGATTAAACTGAAGGAGAAAAACCAGTGAGTGTTTTAAAGTTAGCTTCCGATTTTGTGAAGCATATCGCGTGTGACCATTGCGGAAGCTCAGACGCAAATGCCCTGTACACGGACGGTCATACCTATTGTCATAAATGTGGTAAAGTTGTCAGTGAAGCAGCTAATGAAGACCGTGAGCGCTGGAAAGAAGAATTTAACCGAGCAAAAGCTATGAAGACCACAGGCGAAGTAAAACCCATCCCAGATCGTAGGATCACAAGGGACACTTGCGATTACTACAAAGTAACTCAGACAGACGCGAAGCACATCTATCCTTACACGGATGAAGCAGGCTTGTATGTCGCCTCGAAGGTGCGTACCGTAGCCAACAAGACTTTTGCTGTCGAAGGCCAGTGGGGTAAGACTACCCTGTTCGGTCAATCCCTGTTTAACAAAGGTGGCAAGTATGTCACTTTGGTCGAAGGGGAGCTTGACGCTCTTGCTGCCTTTCAAATGCTTGGGTCGAAGTGGCCTGTCGTATCGGTCAAGAATGGCGCTCAATCGGCTTTGAAGGACTGCAAAGCCAGCTATGAATGGTTGGATACCTTTGAGAACATCGTAATCTGCTTTGACGATGACGAACCAGGAAAGAAGGCTTCTGCTGAAGTGGCTGAGTTGTTCGGATCAAAGTCTAAAATTGTTAAACACATTGAAGGATGCAAAGATGCGTGTGATTACTTGGTTGATGGAAAAACTGTTTCCTTTGTCAACAACTGGTGGAAAGCTGAAACATATGTCCCTGATGGAATTGTTGATGCCTCCACGCTCTGGGAGCTAGTAAGTACACCGGAACCCACGCCAGAGGCTGTTTATCCCTACAATGGGCTTAACGAGCTACTGTACGGTTTCCGGCAGTCAGAGCTTATCACGGTCACCGCTGGAAGCGGCTTAGGCAAGAGTCAGTTCTTGCGCGAAATACTGCATCATATTCTCAAGACAACTAGCTGGAACATCGGCGGGTTGTTCCTCGAAGAGTCTCTTAAGAAAACGGCTCAGAGCATTATGAGCATTAGCGCGAATAAGAAACTACACCTGCCCGACACTCAAGTTTCTGCCGAGGAACTCAAAGAGGCTTTCGATGATACGATAGGCACTGGTAGAATTTTTCTGTTTGATCACTTTGGCAGTACCTCCGAAGAGAATATTATTTCTAGGATAAAATATTTGGCTAAGGGGCTGGACTGTAAGATTGTCTTTTTGGATCACTTATCCATCATCATTTCAGGACAGGATCTTGGCGATGAAAGAAAGGCTATCGACAACATGATGACCAAGCTGAGGACGCTTGTGCAGGATGTTGGAATAACCTTGATCGTTGTGTCGCACCTGAAGCGTCCTAACGGCAACCAAGGCCACGAGGACGGGCAGGCTGTATCGTTGTCTCAACTTAGAGGCTCAGGCGCTATCGCTCAGTTATCTGATGCGGTCATAACCCTGGAAAGGAACTCTATGAGCGATGACCCTATCGAGAGGCATACAACTAAGGTGGCAGTGGCTAAGAACCGTTACAGTGGGCTTACAGGCCCTGCGTGTGAGCTACGCTACGATCTGTTCACTGGTAGAATGAACGAAGTTACTTTGGAGGAACTATGAATAATTGTGGTGAAACCTGTGTATGGAAAGCGCACGGCCTACCGGAGGTGTGTAAAGAAAAATGCGTCATTGATAAATATCGCGAAGAGCGTAAAGATAAGGCACTATATAAACCTTTAGCTTTTTCTGAGTGCCACATTATATTGAAAACAAAAGATCATAAGGATACAAAACTATGAACCACTCAGACGGAGGTAAAGGCTCTTCACCGAGGCCATTCAGTATCTCAAACGAAGAATATTCTAAACGATGGGACGCTATCTTTGGCACGGAGGAAGACGAAGAGGAAGATGAGGACGATGAAGAACTCGACACTGACGAGGATGAAACATGACTATCTATATAGCTGTGATGGCGGTGTGCCTCAATATGTGCCAATTCGCGTATACTTCAGACGGATTTGATACAAAAGAAAAATGTGTAACATTCATAAAAGATGCTATCAAAGATTTTGACAAGCCTACGCTGATGAATAGTTATGCACTTTGCATTCCTGTAACTGTTCCTAAATATATCTAAGGAGTACTGTATGACTACATCAGAAGTGGTTTTGATTCAAGAGAATGAGGATGGTAGTGCTATCCTCCAGTTTAATTTTTCTAAGGAAGAGCTTGATGCACTTACACGCTATGGCATCGTCACTGCGATAATGAATGGCGTTAAAGAAGCTGAGAAGCTACACCCCAATTATGGCGAAGAAGAGAAAAAAGAAGAGGCGTAACCCTGTTGTTCTCGCCCTGCTTTCTAGACCAAAAAGAAACGCAGGTAAACACAGGAACAGAAAGAAAGAAGCAAAGGAAAAAGAAATATGAGTTCTTGGTTGATTGCAATTATCGGTATCGTGTATGCCGTGGTCGGAGTAGATCTGTGGCTCAAAGGAGACAATGGGCACTCTATTGCTTTCTTTGGGTACGCTCTTGGAAATGTTGGTCTTTATCTTGCGGTACAATCGTGATAGATCTTGATCAACTAATTGGCAGGCTGCTTAACTTGGAAGATAGGTATTTCGAGTTGCAGGACAAGTATCAAACTCTTATCCATCAGTACGAGGAACTGAAAGAACACCATGAAAATTGCACTGGACATAGAAACGAATCTGGCACACAACCGGATTCACCTGTGCGTGACTAAAGACCTTGATAGCGGAGAAATTAAAGTATGGAAAAATCCAAGTGGCCTAAACGACTATCTAAGCAAGGCTACACTCCTGATAGCTCACAATGGGATTGCGTTCGATTTCTATCTGTTAAACAGGTTATGGATGACGAAGATTCCCTTGAGGAAGGTATTCGACACATTAGTAGCAAGTCGGCTATTAGAGCCAACGAAAGAGAACGGGCACAGCTTGGAAAGCTACGGAAAGCAGCTAGGTACACAAAAAATTGATTACAAGAAAATCTGGCAATGGATGATGGATCGTAAAGAAGACTACATCGGTGAGTGCTACGACAGTCCCTTTGATAGCTTGCTAGAGACTTATTGTATACGCGATGTTGATGTTCTAGAAAAGACCTACACACTGGTTAGCAACAGGCTGATCGCAGAAGGCTTCTCCGAGGATTCTGTAAAGCTGGAGCATCAGGTGGCGGCTATCATAGCTCAACAGGAGCGTAACGGATTTAAACTGGATGTACCCTATGCAACCGTGCTACTTACTGACCTCAAGACAAAAATGGCAGGAATATATGAACGAATGCAGGAACGCTGGCCTCCGAGAATTCTGGAAAGATACTCCGAGAAAACCGGAAAGCGACTCAAAGACGAAGTTGTTTCCTTTAATCCAGGAAGTAGAAAGCAGATCGGAGAAAAACTCCAAGAGCTAGGGTGGAAGCCTAAGAAGTTTACTGAGAATAATCAGCCCATCGTTGATGAAGTTGTACTGATGGATTTGAGCATTCCAGAGGCTAAGGTGATCGCTGAGTACCTGCTGCTACAAAAGCGTATCGCTCAGATAGAATCCTGGTTAGAGGCGCTAGGAAGCGATGATAGGGTTCACGGTAAGGTGATCACCAATGGGGCTGTAACAGGCCGTATGACGCACTCTAAGCCTAACATGGCACAGATACCTAACGCAGGTAGCTTGTATGGCCCAGAGTGCAGACAATGTTGGACGGTAGAAGATGGTAATGTACTTGTTGGTTGTGACGCTAGCGGTCTTGAGCTTCGTATGCTTGCTCATTACATGAAGGACAAAGATTATGTCAAAACGGTCGTTGAGGGAAACTCGAAAGATGGAACGGATGTCCATACGAAAAACCAGCAAGCTGCTGGCCTACAAACAAGGGATCAGGCGAAGACATTCATCTATGCGTTCCTCTATGGGGCGGGGCCATCGAAGATTGGCTCGATTGTCGGTGGCAATAGTGCCACTGGTGAAAGACTTATCGCTTCCTTTCTTGAAGGGACTCCCGCGCTCAAGTCTTTACGCTCTAAAGTATCCGTTTATGCGTCCAAGGGCTATGTACCGGGGCTTGATGGTCGCAAGATTTGGGTTCGCTCTGACCATGCGGCGCTCAATAGCTTACTTCAGGGCGCAGGCGCAATCGTGATGAAAAAGGCGCTAGTGCTTTTTTATGATAAAATCAAGGCTAACAAGTGGCCTGTAAAGCTAGTCGCCAATGTCCACGATGAGTTCCAGTTCGAGGTTCCTGAAGCGTTGGCAGACGAGGCTGGAAAAGCTGCTAAAATGAGCATCGTGGAAGCAGGGGTCTTTTTTAATCTACGGTGTCCCTTAGATGGAGAATACAAAATTGGTAGAAACTGGCGTGAAACACACTGAACAAGATTTTGATTCTCGCATTGTTATTGACATAAAAGAGGATTCTTTTTCGTTGATGCACACAAGCAACCTAGATGTATTGCAAATCTATGTTGTTTTGACGGCAGCACTAGAGCATCTGGAGACTTTGGTGGAGGACTTAACACCGCCAAAGTTTCTGAATTGACAGTCTGGAAAGACAGACATTTTATTAACTTTCAAAGGAATTGAAAATGAGTGATCTGAAACCTGTTAAAATCTCTGGAGAGCTATTCTGGAATAAATGGATGGCTGAGTTCAATAAAGCTTTTAACGATGATAATGACCGTTACGAGTGTACTATCGGTATGCTGTCTGATACGGATGTTGCCAAGCTGACAAAGCTAGGCATTCGCGTCAAGTACAAGGATTCGATGGGCAACTACATTGTCGGCAAAAGCAAGTACTTGTTTGGGCCTGTCGATGAGAATGGCAACCCTGTGCCTGTTGATGTCCTCGGTAACGGTTCCAAGTGCGAGGCTATCGTAGGCTCTTATGCCCACAAAGCCAGCGCTAAGTATGGGAATTCTCCGAGCATTCAGAAGCTGAAGGTAACTGAGGTTAAGACCTATGTGCCTGACGCTAAAGAAGGGGATGATGACATCCTCTGAGCTTCCTAAAGTAGCTCTCTTGGACGCAGATGTGATCGTATACAGGGTCGCATTTGCGTCTGAGGATGAGACAGAGGAGATCTGTTTCGCCAGAGCTAAGGAACTAATCCTGGAAATAGTTTTTACAGAACTAAACTGCGATGACTACAAAGCCTACCTCACAGGAAAGGGGAATTTTCGACATATGGTGGCAAAGACAGCCCCGTATAAAGGAAACAGAAAAGATGCCCCAAGACCAAAACACTACGAAGCCCTCCGAGGCTATCTCCAAAGACTTGGAGCCACCATTGTTGAAGGACAAGAAGCGGACGATGAAATCGCCATTGAAGCCACCCAAGGAGATTACTGGATAGTCTCTATTGATAAAGACTTTGATCAAATTCCTGGATGGCATTATAACTTTGTACGCAAAGAAAAGTATTTTGTTACCGAGGAAGAAGGACTACGAAGTTTTTACAAACAGATTCTTACTGGTGATCGTGTCGATAATATTATTGGCATCAAAGGTATCGGGCCTGTTAAGGCTGAAAAGATTTTAAAAGACTGTAAAACAGAGAAGGAGTATTACGATGCTTGTATTAAAGCTTATGACGGTGATGAGGAACGAGTTAAAGAAAATGCGGTACTACTATGGTTAAGGCGAATTCCAAACCAGACTTGGTTACCTCCTTTAGCCTCGCCGGATTTGATTGGACAGTCCGACTAGTCGAAGGATTGGCAGACTACGGTAGTTGCAGTCCAGCCACGCAGGAGATACTTATCCGTGCGGGTATGAACGAACAAACCACGCAGCAGACATTCATGCACGAACTGGTTCATGCTATTCTGTTCACGCTAGGCAAAACAGACCACAACGAAGAATTTACCGATTCTTTTGGGGCTTTGTTGCATCAGTACGAGAAGACTAAAGCATGAAGACATCATCGGCTAAAGCGAAAGGAAGAAACCTACAGAAGTGGGTCGCTAATCAGTTATTGAATTATGAGCCTACTCTGGAGCCTGACGATATTAAGTCAACTTCTATGGGCGCTGGTGGCGAGGATGTTATGTTGTCTCCCGCTGCTAGGAAAGTGTATCCTTGGCAGATTGAGTGTAAGAATTATGCACGAATAGCCGTCTATGACTTTTACAATCAAGCCTGCTCACACGGGACACACGAGCCTGTAGTGTTTATTAAACAGAATCAGTGTAAGCCTTTGGCTATTGTCGATGCAGAATACTTTGTAAGGAACTTTAAGAATGTCAGTAAGACTAGTGTGGGTAACACCGGATGCGGAAAAGCAGATTGCGTACATGGCAAGGGTAAGCAACCCAAGCAACCAAAACCAACCGGACACGGCCCCGAAGCTGCTTAAGTACCTGATCGAGAATAAGCACTGGAGTCCGTTTGAAATGGTCAATGTTTGCATGGAGATTGAAACCACCAGAGACATAGCCCGACAGATTCTTAGGCATCGTAGCTTCTCTTTCCAGGAATTTAGTCAGCGTTACGCTAAGGTGACAGACTTTGTTACCTCTGATGTACGGTTGCAAGATGTTAAGAATAGGCAAAATAGTCTTGAGGCAGACGATCCTGCCTTGGAACTGTGGTGGGAACACTCTCAGAATGCCTTGCTGGATCATGTCGAAACGATCTACAAGGGCGCACTAGACCGTGGCGTTGCACGAGAGATTTCCAGGAAGATTCTGCCGGAGGGCCTTACAATGTCTTGTATGTACATGAATGGTACTCTGCGTAGCTGGCTGCACTACATCGACATTCGTTGCGATAAAGCCACTCAGAAGGAGCATAGAATCGTAGCTGAACAATGTCGAGATATAATCTTTAATTTGTTTCCCAGTATTAAAGAGGTATTTAATGGAACTTGAAGACTATTTTCACCATATTAACAAGGAGTCTATTATGAATTATTATGAAAAAGACACTCGCGTTACTTTTAACATCGATGTGGACAGCGGCGAGACTGAGTATCCTGATAAGTCCAATTCTTGTGATTACAAATACTCTGGCCCTACATGGATTGAAATTCTGGAGGATGTTATAAGGGTTCTTGAAGCCTCTTATGGCTATTCTATTTCGTCAAAAGTCTATTATGTTGTAGAGCGCCCTTTGTGGGATCATAATCATTCCCCTGCGCCGGGACGGGAAATTGATAGAAAAGCATTCCTGGAACTACTGGAGAAATACCCAGAATTAAACAACAAAGGCGAACATCAGCCACAGGCTCCTTTCTTTACAACTACTGAGGACGATGATGAGAATATTGGTAATTCCTGACTGTCAAATCAAGGAAGGCGTTCCTCTGGAGCATCTGACTTGGGCTGGAGAGGCCATCTGCGAGTACAAGCCAGATGTTGTCGTTAATATCGGTGACTTTGCTGATATGCCTAGCCTATCTAGTCACGATACTAAGGGTTCTAAGTACTTTGAGGGGCTGCGGTACAAAAAAGATATCGAAATTGTACACAACGGTATGGAAATGTTGCTAAAACCGCTTAAAGACCTACAATATCGTCAAAAGAAAAACAAAGAAAAAGTGTATAAGCCTCGCATGGTAATGACATTAGGCAACCATGAGAATAGGATCGACAGGGCTGTAAACAATAATCCAACTCTTGAAGGACTAATTTCTACAAAGGACTTAAACTATGAATCTGATTGGGAAGTACACGAATTTCTTCATCCTGTTTTTATTAACGGCGTGGGTTTCAATCATTATTGGCCTGTGGGTGCATTGGGACGCCCTGCGGCTAGCCCTGCTGCTATTATCAGTAAACTGCATATGTCTTGCATTGCTGGGCACCAACAAGGCAAACAGGTGGCTTACGGAAAACGGGCAGATGGGAAACCGATCACCGCAATCGTTGTTGGTAGCTACTATCTACATGATGAGTCTTACATGGATCAGCTTAGTAATCGTCATTGGCGGGGACTACTGGTGATGAACGAAGTCGAAGACGGTCACTTTGATGAAATGTTTTTAAGCATAGAATACTTGGAGCGCAAATATGGACACCAATGAAACTGATAAATTGATTCAAGAATGGATTGATAAGTATCGCTATGAAGACGGTAAGCTGTATTACAAGAAAAGCCGCTTTAAAAATAAGATAGGCAAAGAAGTTAAAACTTTTATTAGTCAAGGTTATGCATATTTTAGTAGCCACTCCAAAAAACGTTCTATTCATCGAGTAATTTTTGCTATGTTTCACAGAAAATTACCAAAAGTTATTGACCATATAGATAGAAATCCTTTAAACAACAGAATTGAAAATTTAAGAGAATCTAGCTATCACTTAAATCAATTTAACACTAAAATGTATTTAACAAATAAGTCAGGATTTAGGGGAGTGTTCTGGGATAAGTCACGCAACAAATGGAGAGCTAATATATGTGTGCAATATAAATATATAAATTTAGGTTCTTTTGACACAAAAGAAGAGGCTTATGCCGCTAGAGTAGATTATGAAAAAAAACTAAATATTCATCATATTATTAATCCGGACACCTATGCTATCAACAAGTGAATATATCAGTAAAATCTTGGAGGAAGAAATGCACCAAAATAGTGCATCAAACCAGCAAGTCGGCGGTAGCCACTACAGCAAACATAAAGTACAACCTTGGGATTACATTTATGAAAATAACCTTTGCTATTTCACTGGCAACTGTGTAAAATATGTGTCCCGTTGGAGAGACAAGGGAGGCGTGGAAGACCTGAAAAAGGCTATCCATTATCTAAAAAAACTTATTGAACTTGAAGAAGGAAAGAAATGACCCCCTATCAGACTTATATCGCAAAATCAAGATATTCCAGGTTTCTTGATGACAAAAACAGGCGCGAACACTGGGATGAGACTGTAACCCGTTACATGAATTTCATGTCCAAGCACCTTAAAACTAAGCATAACTACGAGATTCCTCCAGAGCTTCACGCAGAGCTTTTTAATGCTATCAATGATCTTCAGACAATGCCATCCATGCGGTCTATTATGACTGCCGGGGAAGCTCTGGAGCGTCAGAACATCGCTGGCTATAATTGTTCTTATTTGCCTGTAGATGACCCTAAAGCCTTTGACGAGGCTATGTATATTCTATTGTGTGGAACAGGCGTAGGCTTTAGCGTGGAGCAAAAGTATGTCAATAAACTACCAGAAGTGCCGGAACATTTGTATGAATCTAATACTATGGTTGTCGTTAAAGACTCCAAAGAAGGATGGGCTAAGGCGCTGCGTCAAATTATCGCCCTGCTATACGCTGGAGAAGTCCCGAAATGGGATGTTTCCGCAGTTCGTCCTGCCGGAACACGCCTTAAGACTTTCGGAGGACGCGCCAGTGGGCCAGAGCCACTCGTGGATCTGTTCAAGTATGTGGTTAATAAGTTCAAAGGCGCTGTGGGCCGTAAGCTGCACACGATTGAGTGTCACGACATTCTGTGTAAAATCGGGGAAGTTGTTGTCGTTGGTGGAGTGCGCCGTAGTGCAATGATTTCCCTATCAGACCTTAACGATGATCGTATGGCTCACGCTAAGGCAGGTAACTGGTGGGACGGTAATGGTCAACGAGCGTTGGCTAATAATTCAGCAGTTTATGAGGTTAAACCTGATGTGGGTCAGTTCATGCGTGAGTGGTCTAACATCTATGAATCTCACTCCGGTGAAAGAGGAATATTTAACCGCTATGCATCAGAACTACAAGCCAGCAAAAACAACCGTAGGGCAATGGATAAAGAGTGGGGCACTAATCCTTGCAGTGAAATTATCCTTCGTCCTTATCAGTTTTGTAACCTATCTTCTGTTGTTGTTCGTAGCAGCGATACTATGGATATCCTTCGGAATAAAGTCCGTCTTGCTACCATTTTGGGAACATTTCAATCGACCATGACCCATTTTCCGTATCTCAGGAAGATATGGCAGCATAACACTGAAGAGGAGCGTCTCTTGGGCGTATCTATGACAGGTATCCTGGATAATGCGCTTTTGAACAACGCTTTTGATCCTGAACTACCTAAACGCTTGGAGGAACTAAAGAATGTCGCTATTGCTACTAATGCTGAGTTTGCTAACGCTCTTGGTATCCCTGTCAGCGCAGCTATTACTTGTGTTAAACCGGAAGGCACTGTATCTCAGCTTACAGGAACTGCTAGTGGTATCCATCCCCAACATAGTCAGTATTATATTCGCCGTGTCCGTTCTGACAATAAAGATCCTCTGACAAACTTTCTGAAGTCTCAGGGATTCCCGTCAGAGCCTTGCGTGATGAAGCCAGACAGCACCACTGTGTTCAGTTTTCCTCAGAAGGTTGGCGCTGGAGCTAAACTGCGTGAGGAACTACCAGCTATCGAGCATCTGGAACTTTGGTTAACTTATCAGCGCCACTGGTGTGAGCATAAGCCTTCCGTGACCATTTCCGTGAACGAGAATGAGTGGCCTAAAGTAGGGGCATGGACTTGGGAAAAGTTTGATGAGATCACGGGCGTGTCTTATCTGCCTTACGATGGTGGCACATACAAACAAGCCCCATACGAAGAGATTAATTCTTCCGAGTATGAGGCTTTTGTGGCTAAGATGCCTAACTCCATTGATTGGGAGCAGTTCACCGAAGGGACTGATAATGTCGAAGGAGCGCAGATGCTTAGTTGTACTGCTGGCGCTTGTGAGGTAGCATTCTGATGGACATTACAGTTAACTACCAATGGAACGGTGGATTAGTATTTGGTCTTACGGCTGATTCAATTCACATGGTTGAAGAAGACAAGGAACCAGACTTTAATTCTGAAACTAGACCGATAATCTATCTTTATTTAGGAATCATTACACTATATTTTATCTTCTAAAACAATTAAGCCCTCTTATGAGGGCTTTTTTGTTAACTCAGAAATAAATTCTTTTCGTCTATGCGTCTGTTCTGGAGTCCTCTTAATACCTTCCCTCCAGCCATACAGTACTTCATTAGTTCCTCTGCCGCGCCCTCTTTGTCTCCTCGGTTTAGTTTCATCCGCAGAGTAGATCTCTGTAGCGTACCTAAGCCTACATTGAAGGAGAAGGACACAAGGGCATCAAACATTCCCTGACTTAGTTCGACTGTTATATATCTAGACACACCTTGCTCAAACCTTCTAAGGTCTGCTTTCAGGATGTTATTAACTTCCTCTTGTGTGAAAACTCTATTGTCCTCTGGACGAAGCTGATAACTATCTCTTTCATTAAGAGGTATCTTACCTTGATCGGGATACAGAACATGACCAACTCCTATAGTCCAAAGTTTAGCGGGACACCTATAAGGCTTGAGTCTAAGCCCTTCATGGTGCATTATCATCTTAATGGCTTTGTCGCTTACATTCATACTGTAACATCTACTCGTCCAGTTGTAAGATTAGCCTCTCGTTCCCTAGCCGCACATTTAGCATTTAATTCTTTAATCTTTTTAGCTTCCTCGTCTACCATAGCCTGCATTCGTTTCAGGTTTTTTGCGTGACACAAATAAGCCTGTTCGCTTACTCGATGCGCGTGAATCAGATTACTAGAATCTACTTTCATTTACCAAACGCTCTGCCACCAAAGTGGAAAGCTATAATAGAAGCAAACAGTACCTGAGTTTCGTTGTCCCACAAATGCTCTGCTAGGTCAGCAAACGGCACACCGGAAGACATACCTTTGTATATCAAGGCAGCATCAATGACGCATAGCAGGAAAAAGAAGCCATAAGTGATCACAGGGCGCACAGAAGCTCTCAGGTTACGCATCCACTGTGAAGTACCTTCATTTAGGCTGGTATCGTGGGCGTAGATGGCCTGCATCTCTGCTTGTTGTGCGGAGATTATGGCTGTTTTCTCCGCAGATTTAGTCTGAAGCTCTATCTGCTCTGTATGGATCGCTTCTACGCGCTCCTGAGCCTCATAGCCAAGCTTTCTAAGCTCCATTTCGCGTTGAATCTGAAGCTGTGCCAGTTGTAGCTCGTGAGCCTTGTCAGACCTGTCTTGAAAGAATTCCAGGATCTTTGGTAGTCCTCCCATGAGGAAGGACACTAGAGTTGATAGGAGGGTTAGCATGGTTAGTCTTCTGTCGTCTTTAGACTTCTTTGATATTCTTCCAATACTTGAGCGCCTGTTATACTGCCTTCCTTTAGGGCACGATCAGTTAATATTTTTCCGATTTTTTTAGCAATTTCTGGGCGACTTCTCATAATTGTATTCATTGCTTTTAATCCTGTATCAGAGTACATTACAGGAGAAGCTATTGCAAGTGCCACACCTATTGCTGGGTTTTGAATAATAGACCAACCGCCCATCGTCTGCATTGCTAGTCGTCCTTCAAGAGTTGACCCAACATCTTTTTCAAGAATTTGGAGGGCAGCGTCTGACACATCTTGCCCTCTTGCCAACCCAGCAGCGTACTTAGATTTGCTTCTTGTTAAGTCTCGTTGTCTAACAGCAGAGGCGTATTGCTTAGGTGTAAAAACCCCATTTGCGGCGTTTTTATCAGCCGCCGCCTGTTTCATTACGGCTAAATCTCCAAAAGCGCTGTCTACTCGTCTTAGCGCAGGAGTCTGTGTTGGATTTTGTTTTTTTAAACTCTCTTTTAAACCGTCTAACGCATTAAAAAGAGCGTCCCCAATTTCCCTCTCACTTGCAAGTGTCGAATTACTATAACTAAGCGCTTTTTTACGAAGATCAGATTCTATACCTTTATAAAGCGTTCCAGAAATTGCTGCTCCTTTCGGGAGTTTACTATAAACTACATTGTTTAAAATATCATTTACTTTAGTCCGGTCTTGAGGGCTTGCCGGTATTTGTACGGCTTTTAAAATTTTGGAATAAGCTTGAAAATCAAGTTTAAATCCTGTTTTTGAAAGAACATCATCATATTTTTTATCTACGACCTCATTTGCATATTGAACCGCGTCTCTTCCAATTACATTTTCAGGTAATTTATCGTTAATTTTGTTAAGCGCTTTATTAATAACTCCTTTATTAAAATCAAATAAAGTTTTTTCTTTTGCATTAGCAATATATTTACCTATCAAAGGCATCTTACTTGCAAATTCTTCAAGAGTTTTTGATTGTCCTCCCATCAACTGTCCAGGAGTTAGTGTTACGCCCAAATCGCGCATTGTTTGTTCTGCCTTAGATACAAGAGGATTTAAAACGGGTGCTGCCACCTTAGCTGCTGCTCCCCCGGCGACTGCGCCTGCCACCCCTGTCCCAATTTGCTGTGTTTTCTTTGCCGCAAAGGAGGTGTCTTCTTCTGAAACAACAGGCTCCATAGCCCCTGAAACCCCTCCTGCTTTTAATATAGAATAAATTTTAGAGGCGGCTTGAGCAGGAAGCGCAGCTATATTTGCAGGGCTTAGTACATTACCTGCAACTCTTGCCCAGTCCATTCCTTCCTGTCCGGCGGCTTTTCGTTGTGATTGATATGCCGCTTCTTCTGCGTTAATACTTTCTTGCATTCTCTGAGCTTCCGCTGCGCCCCATGTACTTCCTAGTGCGCCCATGCCTTTGGTGATTAACTGTGAACCTCCACGGAAAGGGTCTAAAAGTCCTTGTCTAAATCCTGAAGGTGCTTCTATTTGTGCCGGAGGCGCTTGTACACCCCCGGTTGGTATTTGCAAGGCTGTTTCTGAACTTGAAGGCATGGGTTGTTTAGCGGTAACGCCTTTCAAAACAGCGGCAATTTGAGCGTCTGACATATCGTCAGGAAACTCTACAGGTTCGCCGTTTACTTCAATATATTGTGCCATTACTAATCTCCAATTTTTATTAAATTTTTTCTATTTGTCCTGTTTTTGGATTATATCTTTTAGTAGGCCGAGGCGTTGTTTCCTCATCAATAGAAACTGGCTTACCTAACTGTAACTCTTGATTTTGTCGTCTAATTCGTTCAATTCCTCGATTAATTTTCTTTTGAGCGCGTTTTAAAATTTGCTCTAAAGCTTGGGGTTCAACATCAGTATTAGAGCCGGACGCTGCTTGAAGATATTTCAGTTCTTCAATAGTATCGCTTCCTCCAAAGTCTTTAAGGCGAGGTATGACAACCTCGGCTAAATATGCTTTAAATGCTTGTGTATTAGACAGTCGTTTTTTATCTCCTAAAATACCAGCGCCGTATTTAGCAATAGTTTCTTCTAAAGGAGCGTAACCGCCAGCGTATATTCCTTTACTTAACAATTCAAGGGCATCTGTAAGCGCATAGTTAGTTTCAAATTTATTGTCTATAGTTGCAATATTTTCCCCTATTTTCTTTCCAACTTCCTCTCCTGCTTTTTTAGTTTGACCGGCAACCAAAGTACCTAAAACAGGCCCCAAACCAGCAACAATCTCGCTTGCAATGCCACCGCCTGTTGTAAGTTTTTTAATTTTATCGCGATAAAAAGCAATTTTATCTTTATCTTTTACCGGATCCAAAGCGGACATTTCTGATAACAATCTACTTAGTTCTGTTGGCGCAGCCGCTGGAGTTGCTGTTAGGACGTTTAATTCGGCTTTAAGTTGATTTGCTGTTTCCGTGTCTCCAGAAGCTATATAAGCCGGAATTGCGCTTTGGAGCGCGGCTATTCTCTGAGCTTTTAAAATATCGGGTGGAACAGTTGGTTGTTTTTCACGAGCCGCCGTTGCAAGACTTGCTGTACCGGCAGCAGACTGTTGAAACTGTTTTGAAAGAGATTCCTGCATAGAAAGAATTCTAGGAACTAGTTTAGCAGCCTCCTCTGTAAGTCCTGCTTGTTGTAATCTTTGTGCGTATTGTTTTAGTCCCTCGACAGAAGTAACATCAATGCCCTGAGCAAGTTGACGCAGTGTAGCGGCTCTTTTGATTGTGGGGTCTTGGATGTCCACGCCTGCGGCCTGTGCAAGTCCCTGCCCCAGTTGTCTTCCAGAAGTGTAGCCCATAAAAGCCAACTGCTGTGCAGGAGATAGTTGAGCAAACTGTAAAGCTTTTGCTTCAGTTTGTTGTTGTTGTTGTTCCTCTGGCGTTAAAATACCGCCAAAGAGTCCAGAAAAATCTGTTGCTGTAGCCATAATTACTCCCAAGTAATATTATTTATTCCCGTATAATCAAAACCGTCTGTTGTTGACCATCCCGGTGACCATGTTAATTGATTGTTATAATAATAATTACCAGAAGGATCTATAGCCGTTCCATCTGAAAAATATTGCCATCCAAAGCCTTCTTGACCAGCTTGTGCCGGATTAGTTATTGCAGAGACTCCACCAGAAGTAGGAAGACCAGTTAAAGAACCGATCAGTTTAGACACAGGATCAGACAGTCCTTTAAAGCCGCCTGTTAGAGCCTGTTGTTGCAGATTCATTCCAGCCTGCTGCCGTGCTGCTGCCTGTTGAGCAGAGGCATTAAGAATCTGAGACACCTGAGCGCCTGCGGTGGACTGCCGTGCGCCCAAGTTAGACGAAACATCCAACGGATTCTGTCCGAGAGCCTCAGCCGTGGAAGCACCTGCCAGATATTTCTCATACGGAGACAACGCAGCCACTTGGTATGCAGGAACCTGACCAAGCAGATTAGCTCCAGTGCCAAACAAGCCAGCACCGAATTTAGTTTGTTCTTGACCCTGCTGCATAGCCTGAGCAGCCAACTGAGCGTCCTGCTGTGCGAGTGCATTATAGTACGCCTGCATCTGCGGGTTAGAGGCTCCCATAGCAACCCCACCAGTGCCTGATGTGGCTCCTACGCCTAGGCCTAGCCTACCGCGCTGGAACTGCTGATTAGTCAACTGAGCTAATTGCTGTTCCCTGCTAGGTTGCAATAAGGCTTGTTGCTGTTGCATCCAATTCTGAGCAGCCGCCTGCGGCGTTTGAGCCAGATAGCCCTGACCAAGATTAAAGAGACTCTGCGCCGCTGCGCCCACAGGAGCGATCTGACCAGCCGCCTGAGTTGCTTGCTCAAGGTTCGTACCGGCCTGTCCCATAAGACGCTCGCGCATTGCAGCCACATCAGGAGCCACTTGGTAGCCAGCGCCTGTGAGCCTGCCTTGATCGTCATAAGTAAAGCCACTAGTGCCAAACCTGGAAGTTACTCCTACGGGACGAAACTGAGCCGCCTGCGCTGCTTGCTGCCCCTGCGCGAGTAACTGGCCTGCTAGCTGGTTTTGCTGACCTGCGCCATACTGCGCTGCCGCTAGAGTGCCTAAAGCACCTACGCCACCGCTAAGAAGCCCACTAAGGGCTTGTTGTTCTTCTGCTGTGAGTGCCATTAGTAAGTCCCCCCGTTAATGGTAGCCGTAAATGTGCCTGAAACCGTCAAGTTAATTGCCGTAGCCGTGCCTGTCAGCGCTGCATTATTAGCATCTGGTTTTGATGAAACTGCCGAAGCAATATTATCAAACTCAGTGTTAAGTTCTGTACCTTTTACTAGCTTAGATGGATTACCTGAAGCTAGTCCGTCCTTAGTAGCAAAATTAGTGCTTTTTACATAGTTACTCATTATCGAGTCCTTCCTGCTTTACAGAATACATCAAGTTTTTGAATGGATAGATAAAAATTATTTATAATTGTTTCAATACCAAGTTGAATAATATTTCCTGAACCGCCTACTTGGATTTTTTGGTTGTCAAAAACCACGCCTGCTGTGTATTCTCCAATATTGTACTCAGCAATACCGTATTCTGCTGGATTGACATCCCCTAGTGTAATATTCTGTGAATCATAGTTTTGGCTATAATCAAAGCCGTATTTTAACACAACATCAGCGCCATTACCACCAATTATTGTAAAACTGATCTTTTTTAGAATTTTAATAGCTGTGGGAGAACCTAGATCAAAGTAGTTTGTGTAGTAGCTCATGATGTAATTACTACCGTTATCGCTATTGGTACAATAACAGCCTACAAAACCAGGAACACCAAATAATATTTCTTTATTTCTAAGAGCAAACATAGCAGTAGGCACTAAAGACCAAGTAGTTGCTCTAGCGGCTCCGTTCTGTAGCGTTGTACGCATATCAAAACAGTATGTAATACCCGCTGTTGGTAAAGACAACAAATAGAAAGCATAACTATCAGAGTATACCGCTTTAATTTCTGAGAGAGTCTCTAAAGCCAAAGCAGCTACTAGATCGTCCCTTACATTGGCGCTTAAGTCCCGCAGGGGTGCAGATCTGTCTTGCACCACACGCTTCATAGACCTAAGACCGGAATCACTGAGAAATAAAACATCATCGCCAGTTACTTTAATACTGTCTCTAGCGCAGCAGCCGATACCGCTTACTGTGTCTGCCAAAGTTAGGTTAGTTGGATCACTAGCGTTTTGATATATAAGAATCTGTCTACGACCAAAAATATATAGATAATTATTATGTGCTGCAATACCCTGAATCTCATCAGCCCCAGAAGGCCACACCTGAGATACATCCAAGACACCAGCAGAGCCTGTATTGAGGATATGTCCAGCTAACAGGTCAGAAAACTGTATAGTATTCTTGTCAGTAGTTGTATTAGCGCTCCAAGTCCGTCCATAAGCGCTTACCACGCAGTTGGCTAGCTGTACAGTTCCTGTATAGCCTGTCTTTTCAGAGATTCTTCGATAGGTTGTCGTAGAGACAGCAGGATCAAATACTAGTGGATCGTGACCGGACTGATACAGGTACAGTACACCATTCAGTGGAGCCATCTGCCAGTTATCGTCCGTAATAGACGGGGCAGACCCTCCACCGCCATAGGTTAAAACTGTAAGAGTAGAGCCTGTCAGTTTAAATATATTATTATTGCCAGCAGCGATTGTATAAGAAGTTCCATCATTGCCGATAAGTTCACCAATGGCTTTAATTGGTTCTGTAGTCAGCGTAGCATTAGAGGTATGTTTAGCTTCCCATCCCTTTCTTGCTCCAATACGACCAAACTTGTCAATAATACAATTATTTGCCAAAGTAGCAAAACCGGACTCCAGAGCCACAGAAGAATCCTGAGTGTTTACACCCATGAATCCTGGAGCAGAAATACTGGAGGTTAGTAACTGTTCAGCCATTACGGATTCACCCAAATAACTTCTTCGAGGTAGCGGTTACGCTCAATAGCAATAGCGTCTGCCAAAGCAAGACGATAAAGCTGATAAGCCTCTGATGACAATACACCAGAGTCTTCCCCTCTTTCAGCAATCGCTTTAGAGTAGGCCAGCATACTCACAAGATGGTCTGGAACCCATACACGGTCACTATCGTTTACAAGATCTACTTGAGGAATAATAAGATTAAACCGAATTGTATAAGCACCGTCAGGGATTGGAAACAAATCTACTTGGGTATCTCCATTAGAGTCTACACCGTTAAAGTTATAGTAAGCAGGGCAACCGTGTCCTGAATCAACAAGCAAGAATTGCTTATCCATCCACACGGTAGGAGCGTACTTTAGTTGAAAGTTATTTGTATCATTAAGTATGTCAATTACACGAAAGCGCATTCCTGAGCCAGTAAGGACATAATTAAAAACACTAGCTGTCGTAGTGGCTGTAAGCGTATTTGCCAATACATTCCAATCGTGTGCGTCTTCTATGTCTCTTTTAGCATCATTAACAAAGACACCAAGCATCTTAGCGTAATTATTGTCTTGCACGGAAGACACAGTAGGCTCCCTGAGCCTTCTGAGAACATTATTGACTAAATTCAAATATGTAGCCATTTAGATTCCTTCTTTCTTTATTTGCTCAAATGTAACAATACTTGAAAAGGTACTTCCAGCAGCCGTAGTTATTGTTATATAGTCTCCTTCTTCCATGACCATATAAGCACCGCCATCCAGTTTAAAAAAGGTTTTAGAACTTAATCCGTAATCAAGCAAAATATTAATAGTTTGATCTGCACTAGCATCATACCAAGCTACTGAAATATCTTGGGTAGATCCTGTGCCGTTTAACAAATACAACAAATTCCATTTAGCATAATAGCCTTTAGGAACAGTATAAATAACTGTCGGAGTTGCAGCAACTAAGTTAGTTCCTACTGTTATGGATCTCATTTTTTCTTCTTAGTTTTAGACATTTCAGACAGGGCAATCGCTATTGCCTGCTTACGCGACTTCACCACAGGCCCTCCTTTGCCGCTGTGCAGAGTGCCTTCTTTCCATTCTTTCATTACTTTTTCAACTTTAGTTGGTTTTTTCATATTAGTCCTTTATATCCCACACACTGCTTTAGAACAAAAAGTAAAAGCCTCCCATGCGGCCCAGACAATGGTGGCTACAACAACCACCACCACAGTTACAGCAATTATTATTTCTGTAATTTCTTGTTCTCTTCGTTTACGCTTTGCTTCTGCAACGCTGTCTTTCCTGGCTTGTTCAGCGTTAGCGGCATCCATGTCTGATGCTCTTTTCTTTATGTTCTGCCAAATATCCATGTTGTTTGTACTAAAGAACAAGCCTTGTAGTTCCTGCTCAAAGTCACGCTGTGCTTTCAGAGCAAGTTCAATCTCAATTGCCTTACCCATCGCAGAGCCGCCAGACTTCTTGGCTTGCTGAACTGCTTTGGTAGCGGTGTGCTTGGCCTCGAAATATTTTCCAATCATTGGCCCAAGCGAGGCGACATCATCCACCGTAGCGGATGCCTTCTTGATCAGAGCAACTGCACTCTGAACCGCTGCTAAGGCTGAGACTGGATCAATCATTTTCCGTACACTCCAAACTTAGCTGATATGCCAACAACGATAAGACCTGTGACTATCACCAGCAAGCCCCATACGCCTTTCTTGGCAATCTCCAGCTTCATCTCACGCCAGAAGTTTTCCTGCGCGGTAGCAGCAGCAATCATGGACTCGTGATAACGGCGGTGACCATCGAAGTCAATCTCACCTCCCGGCGTTTTGGCAAAGCCAGTGTGAACCTTGCGAAGTTCATCCAAGATTTCGTCAAGTCTTTCCTCGATGGTCTTTTCCATTTAATTTACTTCTTCTACTTCAGGGGGTTTCTCAAGTGCAGTCTTCAACATATTAAAAAAGGCATCCCTGCCAATCTGAATCTGCTGGCGCTGAAAGTCCATTGATGCTGCCTTGCGCTCAAGGTCAACCACATGGTCAAGCAGAATCTTTTGCTCCTGCGTCATGTCGTCAATGGTGTACTCTGTTCCGTCAATGCTTACGGTCTGAGGCTGTTTGTTTGTCATTCCGTTTTCTCCTATAAAAACACCTGAAACCGTCAGGCAGCGGCTTGACTCAGCGGAGTCAAATTTTCGTTAGTCCAGAAGTCCTTTGCAAGCATGATCTTCAGATGCTCCTTGTTGCGAGATACGCAGTCGGCCCAGTCTTCGTCAGTCATGCCCTCAGGCTTGCCAGCGTTGATGAGGTTTACCGAGTCCATAGCGGCACTCAGATGCCGTTGGATTTCTTCTTTAGTGATTTCTTCATTCATCTTTGACTCCTTTCAAGTCTTTTGTATAACCAAGTACTACATAACCAAACCGCTCTGGGTATAGTCTAATTCTTGTGCGAACCGTTGAGTAGTTCTCACCAGTGTAATCAGCCAATTCTTTTGCACAACCAAAAAACTTACCATCAAACATCACTGCATTAGCCATGTGGTGCTTTCTGCCGCTTTTAGACTGAGACATCTTTGCTTTTGTCTCTTCTGTATACACACGGCGCTTACCAGCCTCAGATAACTTTGCTATTATCTCATCAGTAAAAACTAGTTTCGCTCTTGCCTGTCTTAGTTTTTCACGATGCTCTTCAGTTATCCCGTAACCAACAGTCCAGTGTTTATCGCCCCGCTGAGCATCAGCAATCTTCTTTTTTGTTTCTTCTGTATGTCGATACCCGCTCGGCCCTTCGCCGCCTTCTGTTTTGTTTGCCAGTTTGTATCCAAGTCTGTTTAGTTGGTCAATGCGTTCCATCTCGGCAAGAAAAGCAAACTCTTCATCTACATTGTCAACCAAAATGTTGACTGAGAAACAACCCGCTTTTGCAACAATGTTATTCCAATGTTGATTGCGTTTATGTTTTGATTGCGCCCTACGACCAGACCCCTTCCCAACATAAAACACCTTGTTGGCATCTGGTCTGATGTGTTCGTAGACGCAAAACATAAGTATCAAGCTGCCGAGTAGTGGCGTGCAATTTCTTCTGCGGTGATTTCAATGGTTTCCATTTCAGTTTCCTTTCAGGGTTGCAAGTTCGGCTTTCACCGAGTCGAGTTCAGATTTAAGCTCTTGGATGGCTTTGACCAAGTATGGGACAAGATTTGGTTGAATTCCCATAACTTCATCATCGACCCACTCTTTTTCAGCTTCATTGGGCGCATGATAAATAATTTGGTCTGGCAAAACTTGTTGGAATTCTTGAGCAATAAAACCAATTTCGTGCTTGTCGTTTTCTTTGTAGTCAAACTCAACAGGGCGCAAAGCAGTAATAACACTCAAACCATTGGCAACATCTACAACATTCTTTTTGATGCGTTGGTCAGAAGTAGTTGACCAAGAAGCGGAGTTGTTTCCTTGATAAATACCGCCATAAGACGAGCCGTTGTACGCAACAATAAAGCCTGTGTTTGAGCCTTTACCAGTTGTGTTTGGCGTTCCAATAACCAATTCGTTTGTATCTGTTGCCGCATTAGGTTGTGCGTTAGAACCAATAAATACGCCATTCGTTCCGCTAGTTAAGTTGCTTCCAGCGGTATAACCCAAAGCAGTGCTTCCTTGCGCTGCACCTGTATTGTTATATAAAGCCTGATAACCAACAGCAGTATGGTTAGAGCCTGTGGTGTTGGAGTAAAGGGCAAATGCTCCTAAAGCGGTGTTATAAGAGCCAGTTGTGTTTGAGAATAAAGAAAACCTACCTAAAGCAGAAAGCAAAGTTCCAGTTGTGCTTACATACCCTGATGCCTGACCAACAAATGTATTTTCTGATGCAGTAGTATTTTGTTGACCAGCATATTCTCCAATAAACACATTTGCTGAACCTGAAGTATTTTTTTCACCAGCTTTCGTTCCAACAAAAGTATTATCAGCAGCAGTATTACTATACCCCGCCTGATACCCCACAGCAGTGTTGTTAGAGGCGGTGGTGTTGGACTGTAAAGAACCTGTGCCTACTGCCACATTGTTAGAACCAGTAGTGTTTGATTTTAATGCACCATCAACACCTGAATTATTATCATAACTACCAAGAGCAGTATTTGAAGAACCAGTCGTATTGGACAATAATGCTCTTGAGCCAAAGGCTGCTATTCCAGTTCCAGTTGTTGTATTAAGTGCAGATGCAGCACCAAAAGCAGCATTTTGTGCCGAAGTATTGTAATAAAGAGATTGATAACCTACTGCAGTGTTGTTAGAGGCGGTGGTGTTGCTACGAAGCGCAGATGTTCCCATTGCCACATTTGATACACCTGTGGTATTTGAAAATAATGCTTGATAACCAAATGAATTGTTATCATTTGCTGTGGTTGTATTTCTTTGTGATTCCAAACCAAAAGCATTGTTGTTAGAACCTGTGGTATTGCTAAATAAAGCATAAGCACCTAAAACAGCATTGGCTGTACCAGTCGTATTGCTGTATCCTGCCTGATACCCCACAGCAGTGTTGTTGTTGGCGGTGGTGTTGGATTGGAGGGATTGAAAACCTACAGCAGTGTTGTTTGAACCACTAGTATTAAATTTGGCTGCATCAGTACCTGTAAAAGTATTGTAATTACCCGTGGTAGTGTAATATCCAGCCTCCATGCCAACAGCAACATTTCTAGTTCCTGTTGTTTGACTATACAAAGCTGTGTAACCTATAGCGGTAGCCCAATCACCAGTTGTATTGGTGTATAAAGAATTTCTACCCACTGCGGTATTGAAGGAGGCGGTGGTGTTTGATAAAAGTGCGGAATTTCCAACCGCAGTATTATTTGCGCCAGTAGTATTCGCATTTAACGCACTCGCACCCACCGCAGTGTTGGTGGACACAGCACCTGCGCCGCGACCTACGGTGATGCCATTAACGCCAAGTTGAGCGCCATCAAAGGTTAATACGCTACCAGAGGTAGCAACCTTAGACCCGTTTAAATACAAAACGCCATTAGCAGTACCAGCGGATAAAGTCAAACTGCCAGATACGGTTATGTTACCGCCGCCGTCATCAATAATAAGCGTCCCGGTCTGGGATGGCAGCGTCAG
>Ga0222713_10000605_pt1 | contig 40492 bp, 64 predicted proteins | sample C33_649DmetaG_FD_165061 | JGI IMG/M metagenome (GOLD analysis project Ga0222713, IMG submission 165061) | Estuarine water microbial communities from San Francisco Bay, California, United States - C33_649D | ecosystem: Environmental > Aquatic > Marine > Unclassified | place: USA: California... | reverse complement strand
GCCTTGCTAGATGATTTGGATGACCGTGAACTAATCAAGCCAGCAGCCATGAAGAAGGCCCGTAAACGCCCCTCTAAATGACGAAAGAGCCCCGCTCCTGATGGGGATATCAGGGCGGGGCTACTAGTCGGTCTATAAGCCTTATACGGCTTTTGGTGCCTTCTTCTTAGGAGCAGCACCAGCAAGGCCAGATGCTACCAAGGAGGACAGGATTGCTCGGTAGTCAAGGTCAAAGTTGGTTGCTTGCCAGGTAACAAGAAATCCAGTCAGCGCCATGAGTACTTGCTTGGTATCTACTTTTTTCATATTAGCCTTTCTTCTTCGGCTTAGGTTTTAGTGCAGCTTTTACTTTATTTAGTTTTTTAGGTTCCCCTAACCAAGGGAACCAATTGCTGGTGTCACTACCCTTGGTATCTTTAATGCTGATATGTAGGTGATGGGGATGGGCATAGCCATCAAACTCTCTGTCACCTTTTGCTTCTGACCAGATGCGTCCCTTAAAGATTAAATACTTTACCCGTGGGTCTTTTTGCATTTCACGATAGGCAACAATGCAATCAATCCCATTGTCCGGGTCGTGACTTAAGTCGCAAGCGAACCCTGAATTGTGGTCCGAGTTTGGGTTCTGCTTCAGATGTGCCTTTGACGGTAGTAGTCCATCGTAAGCTTTCTTTCTCTTTGGACTCAGAGCCGTTGCTTGACGAAGCACAGCAATAGCTGCCGGCTGCGCAACGCGTGCTAGTGGAATCATTCGTAGTCTCCTTCATCGTCATCTTCCTCAATCTCGTATAGGTCATCATCATCTAAATGTGGAAAGACTGGCTCTACCCACTCAGGGATAATTGTCATCTTACTTCCTTTCAGAAAGTATCTTAAAGATTTCATCAACGCGGGTTTCAAGTCTAGAAACGGAGTCTTTTAAACTGCTTCCAGAATTAGGTTTAAGTTCGTTTAGATAATGCTTTACTAGCCAGCGAATACCACTAGTAAATGCTAATATAATTGTGAGGATAGAGACGGCTAATCCGCCCCAGTCGGCAGGAGTCATTACACAGTCCTTATGGTTAATTGGATGATTCCACCAAAGCCAGTAAACCTTTTATCTGGTGGAGTTTGCGAAGTAAACTGAACCTCTTCAATAAGACACTGAAATGTCTCATTGACTCGGAAGTCCTGAAAGGTGACGATGTCACCATTCTGTTCTATGGATTCTAGCTGGGCTAGTCTTTCATACGCCCTATCCTCATAACCAATTTGCACATCATACTTATCAGTCTCAGTGTCATAACAGAATACGGGGATACGGATTAATCTATTTCTTGGTGTTGCTGGTACTGACTTAAGTTGATAGCCAGTAAAGATAGGTGACTTAGTGCTATCAGTAGCATCTCTAGTCAATACAAATCGCAGCCCCAAGAATTCCCTTGGGCCAGTTGGTTGGTTGATTCTTGCTTCTGGAGTACCAACTGCTGCACTGTATGTGATTATGTCGTATAGATTGTCGGCTTCATCTCTGCTTTGTAAAGAGATTGAGCCGTAAGTAAGGTCCCCTCTGCCGGATACACGCTTGAAGTTCTTATCCTCAAGGGTGTTGTACCTAACAAATCCAGTTTGTAGATATCCTGACGCTACTTTCTCAGCGTTCTTTTCAAAGTAAAGACCGCCCCCACTTACTATAAATCCTAATCTATCTGTTGTTCCTAAGAATGCTAGGGATATTGCAGAGCTAGTTGTATTGCTAGCAATCAAATCCCATGCCCATGGGAAGATGAGGCCACCATCTTCTACGGTATGTGTTAAATCAATTCTTACAATGCCAGCTTCGCCATCTACCTTAGTAGCTACATAAGCAAACTTATCCCTAAAGGCTACAGAGAAACACTCAGCATCATCAAACAACAATGGGCCATAAGAAATATCCCCATCGGCATTTACAATACCTACACGAACACCCTTATTAGTACAGATAACAACAAAGGAACCAAGGTAAACATCAAAGCCATTAATGTATTCACCAACAGGTAGGTCAACAGTTACTGTTGGTACTTCTAGGTCTGGGAAACCTAACGCATTGGCGTTAGTTACATCTAATGCAATCTTGTAGATTGATGAGCTAGTACGATTCTTACCAGCAGCGTAGATAGCTTGTGGTCCTTCAGCAATAGCAGTCCATGTCCAGTCAGCAGATGGATGTGTATAAAAAGCAGATGGCAAAGCATTGCCACCAGGAGTAGTAGCCTGGGTTGTATCTAGTTCATAAAGTTTAGATTTAGTTCCTAGTATTAATCGTTGCTTTACATACTTCATAGCAACACTAGCAACAGGACCAACAAGGTCATACAAGTGACCATCGTTGGTAGTTCCACCTAGATTGCCAGTATGAATACGAGCATTGTCTGCTGCATAATACTTAATACCATTTGTAGCAATAGCTAAGAAGTCAAGAGTGTGTGGGCTGGTTGTTAATGTGTATGCAGTTGCTGTAGGAGTATCTCCAGATAAAGAAACCTTTTTAATATTAGGTCCATCAGCAACAAAGAAGATATCGTTAGTGCCATCGTTAGCAGTAAGCATCTTAGTTGCAGATGTAGATACACTAGAGGTTGAAGCTTGGGCAGTATCATTAAGTAAAGTTACTTGACCTTTAGTCCAGATGTCTACGCCTTTGCTCTTATTGAATTGCCACTTAAGCGATTCATCTTGAGCTGGTTCATAAAACTTAATACCTGCACCATAGTGAAAAGAAGATTGACTGCGTAGCCACCAGCCGGTGAGCGATTGCTCACCAGGCTCAGCGCTATTATCAAACTGTTCCTTACGGAAAGGAGCTGTCTGTCGTATATACGGTCTTTCATCTGAAATAGCAGAGATAAATGGCATGCCATCTACAGCTAAGTCATAATGAATACCAGTGTTTTGCCAGATATTTCCAGTGCCAATGCCTAACTCAACGGCAATAGAACGAGCATAGCCAGCAGAGTCACCACGACCTTCGGTTATATGACGACCTGACACGTTTCTCCTTTGGTTTTAAATCCCCATCTATAGGGTCAACAAAATCCTCCCAAGAGGGAAGGTCTTCTTCTGTGCAGTTACCAGTTGTGTATGACATTAGCCCTCAATAGATAAAGATTTAATCTTTTCTGCAGTAATTAAATATTCTGCGTATTCTTCATCTGTCATTTCACGATAAGTATATTCATTAGTTATTACATTAAATTCATTTACCATTGGTTTTGACATGTTAGTTTGCTCCATAAAGTTTCATACCATAACCCCAGCCACCATTTCCAAGTGTTGTATTGGTATTGTAAAGAGAAACAGATGATATTACAGCACCGCTAGATGGAAAATAAAGTCCACTAGATTTCAGATTAGCAGAGTAGTTTGATACATGGAGATAATTTGAAATTGATTTAATGTGTTTATTATCTGTATTGTTAGCATTTGAAATTTCAATTTCACCCAAAAAAGTTCCATTTGCTATATGATTCAAATAACCATATTGTTGTGCATCATAAAGAGTAAGCATATAACCAGTACCATCCATAGCATAATTATGTGCAATACTTTGAGTATATGGTGCTGTTCCAGTTCCAAGAACACATAAACCATGATATTGATAAACACTTCCAGTATCACCATTTATTCGCAAGGCTATTGCACCAGTAGAAGCACCTGCACGACCAGCATAAACAATCTTAAGTTTTCTATAGTTGTAACTACTTAATCCAGAAATAGTTTGTGTTTGCGCTGCAGAAGCAAAAGACTGGCTAGTAAGTAATGTCCATCTTGTTTCGCTAATTAAATCAGATGTTGATAATCCACCAGTTGTAACTAAATTAGATACAGCCATTATGAAATCTCCGTTCCGAATGCAGAAAAGGTCATATCTGCAGATGAGGCATAAACAGTAATTACATCTGTAGTATCAAGAGTTACACCAACAGTAATAAATGTTGTGTTGTTGGCTGTAATAGCAGAGTCATAAGCAATATAATGTGAGTTAGCAAGCGCTGCTCCTGCTGGTCGGATAGCAATTCTGTAAGTACCAGAAGTAGCAGCACGATTACATACTGAAATAGTTGACACTACAGCATCAGTAGATGCTGGCACTGTGTATAGAGTTGTTGCTGTTGTTGCTGACGGAGCAGATTGTCCCAGCACTTTGTAGATTGTTGGCATTGTTTATACTCCCATTGTCAGGAACGGATGATATGATTCCCCTTGACCATTAGAGGCAGCAGTAACTCGCCCATATGTATCAACGGTAATATTTGAAACTGTGTAACTACCAGCGGTAACACCGGAGGTAGCTAAACCAACAGTGATAGCACCAGAGGTACCACCACCTGTTAGTGGTGAAGATGCTGTTACGCCAGTAATGTCTGCGTTAGCGTTGTCTGCATTAGTTCTTGATTTAGTCATTTACTGGCTCCTTAAATAAACGTAACGTCATATTCGTACATTTTGTAATTATTACGATTGTATTGATACGCTTTTTTGGTTGTTGATAGGTACACAAGACGTGAACTTGCAAATCCAGCCAATGTTGGAGCAGGTAAAAACTGACCAGAAGAAAGGTCATAAAGTGAATCTCCGTAGTATCCAACATTAAGAATCCAACGATTTTCAATGCAGGTTTCTCTACCTGCAGGGCTTTTTATCCAACCATCACGATTGTATGTAGATAACTGAGGTGGCTGAGCAGTCTGGAATTGTGCATAAGAAGTGCCACGCATATCATAAAATTTTACTCCAAGAACTCCACAAGTTCCTTCATTAGAGTTGTCAATGAAATCGGCTCCAGCGCGATAACTGTAACCATTAATAATGTTACTTTCATCGCCAGAACGAATCTCGGTAAGTTTTTGACGTGGTTGAGCGCCACCGCTAGCATCTGTTATAGACGCACTTTGTGATGAAGAAACTGTGTACACGGCCCCAGATGTATCGTTAAGTAATTGAAAACCACTAAGTGCATAACTTGTTATGTGCATAATTTCTGCAGTATCATTTGCATTAGACTGTGGATAAATGTTTGACCCTACAAGAGCCATTTCTGAGCGAACGGCACTACCCCAAGTATTTGTCCATGTACTAGATGCACCTCCAGTAGAAGCGTATAATCCATAGTTGCCTCCACCTAATCCTGGAGAAAAATAAAGTCGGTTTCCTTTGGTGGAGAGAAATTTAAAATTTGCAGTTTGGACACCGACTGGAAGATTAAAACGATTAACAGTTGTAGTGCCAAGTGTCCACGCAGCAAGAGCATTTGTGCTTGTGGTGTCTGTAACAGCAAATGCAAGTTTCCCCGAACCTTTATCATAAACAAGGTCTGGCAAAACATTAGCGCTAAAATTTACTCCAGATAAATTACTACTAAGGTCATAAGTATTTGCAAGAGTAAAGACCGGCCTATTTTGGCTTGAAGGACTAGCACTTGCAGCAGCAACTCCTAATTGTGCAATACCCATATTATGATACCTCTATTCCGCTAATGTGGAACGTAACAGCAGTGTTAGATGCTCCACCCTGAATTGTTTGAGTTGCAGCAAGAACTTGCTTCATATCAATTACTGTTGTGCTGTTAGCAGCAATAGAAACAGTAGTTCCCATTGATGTACCATTAAGCGATAGAGTCCAGGTATAGGCACTGGAACCAGTGTTAGCAATGAGAACACTTGTTACTATTGTTGTCGTTGCCGATGGTACGGTATATAGAGTTGTTGTAGTTGTTGTAGTTGCTGCACCCCTAAAGAGTGCTTTTGTTGTTGTAGCCATTATTTACTACCTTTCCTGTTAGAGTGCGCCCATCATGAGCAGTGCTAATTCGTCAATCAAACTTCCTGGTCCATTTGCTGCAGTCAGGTTGATGTCCCCAGAAGCAGTGACAGTTCCTGATAGCGTAGGAGCAGATAGTGTTAAACCAGAAATTGTTGTTACTGTTGCACCGGAGTTAATTACTGTGCTACCTAAAGTCGGAGCGGTATATCCTGGGGCAGGTGTTGCCCACTTGACTCCGAGAGCAAGAGTGGAATCTGCGGTAAGTACTTGTCCGTCAGTTCCTACTGATAACTTGCCAGGTGTATCTGCTGCAGAAGCAACAATCAAATCACCTTTAGCGTCAAGTACTGCTCGCTGAACAGCATCTGCCATTTCAAACGAAGTAAAGGAAATAATCTCAAGTATGTCACTAGCAGCTAAAGCAGATAGTGCAGTAATACTTGTACCACTACTTGCTGTGTAATCAGAATCACGGGCTAGTAATACACCATTAAGGTAAACTTGTTCTTTACCTGGTATATATGAAAGAGTTACACCATTATCGTCTACTCCAGACTTAGAGGTTTCTCCACCTGATGCAGTAAAGCGATAACGGAATAAATCAGCAGTAGAAGAAATAGAACCCCATGCAGAACCAGTCCAGGCAAACATTTGGTTAGTTGTTGAGTTCCAATAAATAGCACCAGTAACAAGTGCATTGCCATCATTATCTAAGGATGGTGCTGATGCTTTAGCACCAAGATAGCGGTCATCAAAACTATCGTATGCAGCTTCTGCAGCAGCAGCACTAGAAGCTGCAGCAGTAGCAGAACCGGCAACAGTATCTACATAAGCTTTGGTTGCTGCATCAGCATTATTAGTAGGTGTACCAAGGCTAGTAATCTTAAAGTTGTTAGCATCTAGTGCACCAAGCAACTGACCAGTAGTTCTATTTAAATATGTACCAGATAGGCTAACTGCGCCAGTGCTACCATCAACAGAAAGAACTGAGTCGGTTGGGGTAAGAAGTTCTTGCCAGTTACCCAAAGTAGAAGCCGGTGAAGCCGTAAGGATAAAAGACTTGTTAACATCTGTGCGTACCGCAACATCACCAATTTCTGCTGTAAGAGCAAGCATTGCTGCTTGTGATGTTGCTACTTGGGTTGTAGTAATTGCTAAAGCAGGAAGTTGAGATGTAGGAATAAGACCGCTTCCATCAAGAGAAGCAATACCGCTAACTGCACCTTTTTGGGTGGTAATATAGTTAAGGGTTACTGCATCCTGAGCAGATGTTGGGTCAGCAAGACCTGTAATTTTTTGTGCATTTAACGCAACAGAAGCGGTAGGAGCAGCCATTTGGTCAAGTCGGCTAGTGCGGACCTGGGTATCAAAGTCAGATATAGTGCTAGCAGCCTGAGTGCCAGTATGGTTGGCACGAGCCAATGGGTCAGTAGCCAACTTGCTAAGTGCAATGTTGGCGCTGTTGCTAATGTCGGTATTAACAATCGTACCATCTACTAGGTCAGCAGAGGTAATTGTTCCACCAAGACTTAGCTTGCTGTATGCAATACCAGCAGAAGCATTAATGTCCCCATCAACAATTGTGCCATCAAGAATCTTAGCCGAAGTAACTGCACCATCAGCAATATCACCAGCAACAATAGTTCCATCGGCAATCTTAGCCGATGTAATTGCTCCGTCTGCAATATCCCCTGTAGCAATAGTGCCATCAGCAATCTTTGCTGAGGTAACAGCAGAGTCTGCAATCTTGCCTGTGGTTACATTTAAGTCAGCAATCTTGGCTGTAGTTACTGCACTATCTGCAATCTTACCTGTAGTAACTGCGCTAGATACAATCTTGCCTTCAGTAATTGATAGGTCATCAATCTTTGTTGTACCTACTGCGCCAGTAGCAATTTTACCGCTAGTAATAGCACTATCTGCAATGTCGTCAGTTATAATTGTTCCGTCAGCAATTTTTGCAGATGTAATTGCACTATCCGCAATCTTTGCGGTAGTTACGTTACCATCTGTAATTTTAGCGGTAGTAACTGAGTTAGATGCCAATACTCCAGAGGTGACAGTTCCTGTCTGGGATGTAAGGACAATCGTATTAAGTGCTATACCGTGTGCTGTATCTGAAGAAGCAGCATTGGCCTCTATGTGAGTGTTTGCCTCACGAAGGTCACGGCCAATAATCATGTGCCGAACAACGGCACCTGCGCTATGTGACTGAGCTGTAGAACCATCTACGTTTCTAGTTACAGTTAAAACGTTGGTACTGGTATTAACACCAGTAACGTCAATAATTTCTTCAAGTGCTGTGTCTGGGTCAATTACTACAGTAAACACTGCAGTTGCGCTAATACCCGCTGCCGACAAATCACCAAGCAACTGAGAGGCGCTAACAACAGTAAACGATGTGGCTCCTGAAGTTACTGAGCCAGTAAGGGTTGTCTGTTGAGACCGTGATGTATATTTTCTAACTGTCATTTTTTACCTATCGGCTATAGTGGACACGGACTGGATACTGTTGTTTCTGTTTCAGCGACTCTTCAGATAGTCGTTGCTGATACAGAGAGAAGAGTTGTCGGGTGACTGCTGTGCCAAAGCCATAAGTACGCTTCGCATCAATTTCGTCAGCCTGTGGTGAGATGGCAGCCAATCTGCCTGGGTCTAAGAATGAGACAAGACGGTATGCAGCACCGTAAATAATTACATCCCTCATGCTGGCAGGTAGCCCTGCGGTAGTCTCTAGTGTGTCTGTGTTGCTACCAAGTTCTGTTGGGAACTTTGTATAACTAATATTTACTGTTTGACCTGGGGTTATATAATCGCTAATGGTTACACTCTTACCACTGGTAAATGCGCCAGTGTTTGCAGTTAGGTCTTGGGTATAGCGTCTAACTGGTAGCCACTCTTTAGTTGGTCCAACAGATTCCCAACGCATCCCCAATACGGAAATGGTTGAGCTAGGCAATTCGTATGTATTGCGTGCTGATACAAAATCAAATGTAGTAGAGCCAGTAGCAAAAACTAACGGGTATACAGAATTGATTGTGTCATTGATGGCACGCTTAATAGAAACTCTTGGGAAGGTAGGAGCAATAGTTACTTTGGCATACTGGTCATGGGCAGCAGCATCAGATGAATTATATCCACGTCCGTATGGGGACGCAGTAATAATTCCCGTAGCACGCTCATAACCATCAATCCAAATTAGTTCATCATCAATTTCAATTAGTCCCTTACCGATGTTCTCAGTAGAAGAAACAGTCATGCTTGTAGCGCTTGAGTTAAGTGCAGCAGTTAAATGTGTAGCACGGTCTTGACGACCAACAAAACCCTGAAGGTTAAGTTGAACATCATCAACAAGCTGGGTAAGGGTAGTTGGCATTAGGAGACCACCGAATCCAATACGTTGCCCAAGGCAACTCCGGTAGTGCCAGCAATTTGATTGCAGACACCTTGAATATCTTTATAAGTTGATTTAGTTGTATTGCCAGCCTTAACATTTAAGGCACCTACTGTTGGTAGTCCAGTAGTTCCAGCCCACTTATTGGCTGCACCAGCCTCATCAAGAAACTCAGTTCTTGCTGGGTATGATGCACCGCCATTGGCTAGACGATTAAGTTCTGCAACAAATGTACTCATGACTTCCTATCTATACTTTGCTGTCTTCTTGGCAATCTTTTTAGGCTGAGCAACAAACTGTTTGCCAGCCTTAGTTCCTTTACGCTTTGCTTCTGAGGTTGCTTTGTATTCTGCAGCAGTCAAAGACTTTCTTGCTTTTTCTGGTAAGTATCTTTCACCAGTTGCTTTAGGACCCTGGGTGCTGGGCTTGCCAGACTTAGTTCCCCATTTTTCTTTAGTCCATTTAGATAAAGACTTTTGCTTAGAGGTCTTAGCGCCAGAGTAACCACCACCAGCTTTTTCATAAGCTTGTGCTAGTAACTGTGCTTTACGGGCTGACCATTGACCAGGCTTGCCACCTTTACTACCAGCCATAATTCTGTTCTTGATGCGCTCACGCATTGCTGGGTTTGTGTAGGCCATTACCATTTAACCTTGTCTGCCCAATATGCAGCTGACATCTTTCCCTTAGAAATGTTTCCAGCATGGCGAGCCTTAAACGACTCACGGCGTTTGCGGTAAGACGTAGACTCGCCAGCTTTCTTTGGTGAACCAGACACACCCTGCTGTCCGAAGCGGATGGTCTTTACTTGGCTGCCTTCCTTGGCAACAACAATATGAGACTTAGTCGGATGATTTGGAGTACGCTTGGGCTTGTTGTATCCGCTTACTCCAGCACGCTTCAATCGTGAGTCTGGTTTTTTCATTATTCTCCTAGAAATATTTTTTGATTCCCTTGCGGGTCCCCATCATTCCTTCAGCATTGCGCATTGAACGTTTTGGTGTTTCTTTTGCATAATCACCTTTTGTTACTGAACGAGCGGTCTTCTTAGCAACTGGCTTGCTCATTCCGCCCTTAGCAGCAGCTAAACGCTTTGCACCATACATACGCTTGATACCCTCAAGGTATTCTGGATTTTTGCTTGACCCAGCTTTCTTAAGTGCTGCAGTCATTCCCATCTTCTTGATGGAGTCAATAGTTGCTTGAGATACTTTGGGGGTTCCTTTGTACTTAGCAGACATTGATGTTTCTACTTGGCGTGCAGGCTTCTTTGCAGCAGCCATTGGCTTGCTTGATGCTGCTTTCTTTGCCTTACCGCCCGACACTGGTTGTCTCATTTACTTGCCCTTCTTCTTTTTCTTCATTGGCTTACCAGCTTTTTTTGCTGCTTTTTTAGCAGCTTTCATTCCTGCTGCTGTATAAGGAAATTTTTTACCATTTACTTCTGGCATATTAAATACCTACCTCATTCATAGTGGTTGCTACTCGCTTATTAATTTGTTTTGCTTTTGGCATTTTGTCTGCCTGATAAGCACGGCCTAGTAAGTCAGAAGCTTTCTCTGCCTCACGGACTGCCTTTATATTGCTTCCACTGGGTTGGATACCAGCTTGTCTGGCTTCTTTATAAGCGTTAAGTTCTGCCTCAAACTTTTTAGTTGAGGTTGCTTTACCGCTATTAGCATCACCAGTGCCCACCTGAAGGGTGGAAATCTTGCAACCAAAACATCCCTCTACATATTCAGGATGTTCCCGTTCCCTGTGTAAAGACATTATTCTGTCTCCAGGTAATCTGAATAACCAGCATTGGTGAGTGCTGTATATTCTTGTGAGGTTATTTCATGTCGCCGTCCACCAAGGTAATAAGCATCTGACTCAAGTAATTCATCCTGAGATGGATAGCGCGTCTCGGAATAAACACCATTGTTTTTTACAACGGTAATACCACGAGCAATCTTGTATCGGTAGAAAAGCACATTACCACCAGCGGGACCTTCGTCCTCAGTAGGTGGTGTGAAAAAGTATTTAGTCATTAGTTCCTTTTCTAACAATCCCATAGAAAGAGCAGGGGCTGATACGCCCCTGCTCCACTATCAAACTATTAGACCAACGTGATGCTGGAGTTTGACTCAAGGCGATAGAGCGCCTCTTGACGGTAGATAGCAAAGCCGAGTACGCCGTACCATCCGATTGGACGGAAACGCATCAACTTGTCAGTTACCGGACCGATAACGGTGTGTGGCTCTTCTGCTACAGCCTCAGCGAGTGCTTGCTGTCCTGCGAAGTAGGAGCGATACACACGGGTTACTGGTGTGATTGTGAGGGTTGCACCGGAAGTAACTTGTGCAGAGTTTGCAACGCTTACAGTGATTGTGGTTCCACTGATTGCGGTAATCTTTGCAGCTGTACCAACGCCAGTTCCTGAAATCTTGTCACCAACAGTCATGCTGGAGGTTGAAGCAACAGAAATTGTAGTTGCTGCTGAAGCAGACGAAGCTGCTGCAGTAGTGGTGAATGTGCTTTGGTCAGCGCCATCCTTTGCTGAGTAGAGACGTGGGTTCTCTACGAAGAAGAATCCTTCGTACTCGCCAATCTCGCCAGCATAGATGTTTGATGGGTCCACATTCTCATGTGGTTGACGCCATGCGCCTGCACCCGATTCGGCCTTGAGGTCGTGTGCTACGTCTGGGTGAAGTGCTGCCCAGTACATTGAGCCACGGCGAGCAACTGCCTTGTTTGAACGAAGGCGTGCACGAATCTTACGGATGTCTGCAGAAGAGATGTTGTGTCCTGCAGTGGTTCCGATTGTTGCGGTTGAGGTTGAAGTTCCGCCGTACTCAACATTGTCTCCTGCGCGGAGTGTTGTTTCAGCAACATCGTCAATGCTGTCTGCCATGTTGAATGCAAGGATGTTTGCAACAGCAGGGTCAACATCAGCAAGGCTGAAGAGGTTGAGTGCACGGGTTACGATTGCAGCATTACCGTACTCGTTAAGAGTAATGGTAACTGTGGTTGGGGTAGATAGCGCTACTGACTCAGGGTCAACAGTCTCAGATAGAGTTGAAGTAACTGGAGTGAGGTCTACATAACGTTGTAGAACAACTGTTGAACCAGGAATAGCTTGACGTGCTGGACGCTTGTCAGCAACAGCACGGATTAGTGGAGTATCACGGAGAGCGAATTCAAGAAGACGGTCATACGCCTTTTGAACAAGACCTGCGCCACCAACGGTACCTCCAAGAGAGGTAGACGCGGTAGAAATATACTCGTTAGCCATTTTGCACCTCCTATAGGTGTTTTATCGGTTGTTGGATTGGTTATTCGCTGTTGTTAATTAACTGAATAATTTCATCAGCGGATTTTGCCGAAGACAGTTTTGAAAAAATATCTTCAGAGCGTGAAGGGCTTACAGCCCCCATAGTTAGAACATCTTGTTGACGTAATGCAGCAAGGTCTACCTGTTGTTCAGGGCTTTGTGCTGGTTCCTTCTGATATCCAAACAAATCACCATTCTCATCAAGCCAGCGATTAACTGACTCATCATCAATGGCATCTAAGTCTTTAAGAATCAGACGGGTAGCTTTTGTGTTAATGCCCTTCTGTTCTAGGATTTCTTTGACAGTTCGCTCACGTTGAGCTTTGGTTAAAGATTCAAGTTGCTCAGTGAGTTCCTTGATTCTTTTTTCATCAGCCCGTTTTGCTTTACGCAATTCGTTCATAGCTTTATTGCCTTCACTTTGCACCTGAGTGTCAAAGTCAAGGTCATCGTCATCATCCCAGTTATTGTTGCTCATGCAACCGTTCTCCTTGTTCGTAGTTGTTACGCAAGCCACAGTCATATCTAGGGAAATATGCTGGCTCTTGCTACCAGTCTTTTACACCCGCAGGGCTGGTCGGTCTGCTGGGGATTCTATTTAGAAGGAGCCTCTACCAGAGGTACCTAACGCACCTTGGGTTACTCCAGTTTGTCCACCAAATGCTGCTCGTTCTAAGCTAGCAAATCGTTTACGCTTATTGGCTGCTTTATTCTCATAACCAATTGCTTGTTGTCCGGCGCTTGTGACACCCTTAAAGACATCTTCTTCAGCCATTTGTTGAGTATATGTGTCACCATAAATAGCAGCAAGCTTCTGACCACGCGGTAGACCGCTAGCAATTGCGTTATATCCAGCACGGGCTTCTTGTAAATCAACCCCGTACTTAGCAAGTTCAGTAGCACGGGCTTGGGTAACGCCAAGTCCTGCTTGTGATGCAGCAGAACCAATCTCTGCTGTTGTAATTTGCTGTTGAATATCAGATAGTGTTTTTTCAGGTGCCAAAACAAATGAAACCATCTTGTCATCAGTTAAGCCATAGTAAGTTTTAAGTTGTGCTTTAATTGCTGGGTCTGCATTTGTGACACGCTCAGTAGCAACATCAAAGCGGTTCTTTACCTCATACGGAGATAAATCTTGAGCCATCATGTTAGCCATAAAGTCACGCTGTGATTTAGTATCAGCACCCATAAGTGACATTTGATTGTAAGACTTAAAGACTTCTTTGTAAGTGTTCTCTTGATTTAAGTATTCGGCCTCAGACAAAACGTTTAGACCTGCAGCACGGCGTAGTTCATTGCCCTTAAATCTATCTTTATAAATCTGTTCGTTCTTTAGTTTAAGAGATGCTTCGTATGGCCCAATATCTGACCGCATATATCCTTGGATAACTGAAGTTAAAGCCTCTAGTCCATACTGCCTAAAGGTGTCCTCAAGCATTGCAAACGCATCACGGCGGTCTTCTGATATTGCTGCAGGTGGCAAGTACTGTGGCGCAGTAATACCTATTACTGGTGAATCAGAAGGACTTGCTTGACGCATACCACCAGCAAACGGAATGTTGGCTGGTGCACTTGGCATATCGCTACCAGTAGCAGCGGCAAATCCACGAATAGCATTTTGTGCTCCAGCAGCAGCAGCAGTAGCTTGTTGTCCTAATGCCTTGGTTTCAGCTACGGCAACTTTTCCTTGGGACTGAATTGCTTTACCTTGTTTTAAAATACTATCCACTAATGATTGTGTGGATTGTGGCTTTTTTGTTGTAGTTCCTGCACCAAATGCTGCTGGAACAGTAACTGGTGTGCCACCAACGATAACTGTCTGTGCTGGTTTCTTAGTTGCCATTATGCCAATCCAAACGATTCAAGTATAGTGGTTGCATATTTTGCAGCTTCTTCACGGGCACCTTTTGTATATCGGTATTCCGTTTTATTCTTCATTGCTACATTAAAGTTTGACAAACTCATAACACCTTTATTGCCACCATTGGTTAGTGCAGCCTGAACATCTTTATCAAAGATACTAACTGAACCAGGTGTTAGTTCTAGCATCTCTTCTTTTTGTTTAGCAAACTGACTACCAAGGTCTTCTACATCTGTAGCAGTCAAGTCTAGGTTTGAGTAAAGGCTTTGTGATGTAGCACGAATCTTTGTCTTAATTGTATCTAAAGTCACGCCACGCTTAGTTAAAGTGGAGTTAATGTAGTTTCTTGCTTCATTATCAGTAAGACGTATACCATTTGCAGCAGCAAACTCTTTAACGTCCATAATGTCTTGTGATATCCTGCCCCCACCTTTAAGAAGTTTTTCAATATCAGTTCCCTTGGCAGCAGGAGCAGCAATCTTTCCAAAGATAAAGAACTTATCGTTCTCATCAATCAAGCTACCTGTTTCGGTAGCAGATTTTTCGGTAGCAGTAGTTACTCTTGAAGCACCGCGCTCTGCTTTGTTTAGGTCAGCAAAATATTGCTCACGTTCTTTTTTGGTGGCAGCCCTGCCAAAGTAGTTAAAGAAGTAAGTGTTGATTTCTTCATCAGCATCACCACGGGTTGTTATTCTTCTATCAACCTGGGTCTTGGGACCACCAGTTGAAACGCCTTTAAGTGAGTTAAGCCAGGAACTAAAAGAACTAAAGTTGCTTTGCATTCCAAGATTAACTGCATCTTGTTGGTCAACACCATACTGAGAAATTGTTGAATAAATAGCAGCACTTAATGCGCCATTATCCTTTGAATCATAAGCATCTTTGCGGATATAACCTTTATTGTATAGGTCTCTGCGAAGACCCTCAAGGTCCCCGTCACGCTTTACATAATTATCAAGCAAACGCTTTCTAATTTCAGTAAAGTTTGTTGTTATATTAACTTGACCAGTTGCCTCATCATACAAAGCAAAGTATGGGTCAGCAGCACCCTCACGGGTGGGCTGAGTTAGATAGGTTCTACCTTGTTCATCAGTAACAACAGTAAGTTCATCTTGAGTAACAGTCTCAGCATCAAGTTTTTCTGCAGCAGTTTTTTCTTTCTTTTTCTTTTCCTTTTCAGCAGCGGCAGCTTTTCTCTTTTTTTCTTCTTCTCTTGGGTCAAATTGAAACGGAGGTCTTGCATTGGGTCTAGGTGGTGGCACTGATGGCATTGTTATCCTCTCCTAAACGCAACATAGGTATCACGGGAATAATAGTTAATCAAGGAACGGAACACTGCTCGCATTGCCTCTCTAATTGCTGGGTCTCCCGCTGCTAATTCTTCTAAGTCAGCAAGGAGCTGTTGCTTCATATTCCGCTTTGTTTCAGTAGCGTTTATGAATCTGTCAATATTTGGGTCTGTAGCAAAGTTAACAAACTGACGAACAGAGTTGATTGCTATCTTCATCTTTGTTCTTGTTTGCTCATTCATTGGGACATCTGGGTCGTTAATGGCTTCAGACAAAGTTGTAAGCATTCGCTCTTCGGTAGCAACCTCATTACCACCACCAGTGAGTGCAGCATTAAGAAGCGGGTTGCCCATCTTCAACGCTTCACGAGCACGGGTTGCCCGTGCAATAATGTTCTTGCGTTCAAAGATATCTGCTACTTGACTTAGCTTTTCCTTCTCGGCAGTTGCTATGTCGTAGTAAGCCTTCTTGTCTTCAGCAACTAAGACATCTTGTAGATACTGCTCAAAGCTTTTATCTTGGATTAAATCGTTTGCTTCAAGCCAGTTGTATACACCCATATTAAAGTCACCAACTTGCGGGGCAAATATCCAGGCTGCTTCGCCATACTTGTCCAGTAACTTCTTGTTATCAATTGCCCAAGACTTTACTTGCTTGGTTTTCTGAATAACAACCTTGGTATTCTTCTCATCACGGGCTACTGTATAAACAATTTTGCCTGGGTTCTTGCCAATGAATGTAGCAAGAGCCTGCTCGTATGGGTCAGTAACATCGCCCTTGGCTGTAATAGCCTGCAAGATATCAAAGAACTCTGGACGCAAACCAGTGATACCAACATTAAGTAGGTAGTCTGGAACACCCTTGCTTTCTTGAACCGAAGGAGCAACTGGAGAAATCATTCCAAGAAAGTTACGCATAAAGACAACATTATGTGCAGCAATCTTTATCTTGCGTAGATAATCAAACTTTTCTTGGTCTGTCGCCGTAGGCAATAGTGGGTCATTCTGCGTTTGATAATACGCAATTGCCTGCATAACAGCGGTTGCTTCTTGACGGTTCTTTTCTCCTAGTGACAAGGCGTTGATTATACGTTGCAAAGAACCAGGAACCAAAGCACGGAACAAGTCCATGTTATCGCCCATGTTACCTAGAGCATAGTTATCAAGCTCTTCACCAGCTTTTTGGAATCCTGGAATACCAGTCATGCCAAGAATGTTCTTTGCGGTAATAACACTTAAGGCACCAATAGGACCACTGAGTGCTGGCATACCAGCATCTGGTGAGAACGATGGGTTAACTAGGTTTAACTTAAGAGTAAAGTCGCTAAACTGTGGATTTTTGACTAGCGGTTCACCGCGTAAAGCACGAGATGTTCCATCAATTGCCCTAAATATTACATCATCCATTGGCATCATAATGTATGGGTCGCCATTTTGGTCCTCATAAATACCACCGCTTGCCTCTAAACCAACATGGGCTAGACGTAGACGGTATAGAACCAAAGGACTTACATCCTTTAGACGATAGATACGGCGCCAAAAGTCTTCAGTAGCACGATAGAAACGGCCAACAGTTCTAACAGATAAAGCAAAGTTAGTTCTAATATTTGGATTGTCAGCATACTTAAGAACTGTATCTGCTGCTTCTTGAGTAGAAATCTCAGTAAATCTACGTTCTGCCATTTCTTTAGATATTTTTTTATATTTATCTAATTCTTGAATAGAAGGATTTTTTGATTTTAAATCTTTTATAAAACTTTGAAAAAGTTGATTTGCATAATCACTTTCAAGTTTAGCATATTTATCTCGCAATGATGTATAAATAATAATAACTGCTGGCTGGCGATAAATTCCAGTTACCTGTCTATCCATCCATTCCATAGCTTGGTTACCATATTTTTGATATAGTTTAGGCATTCCTTCAATTAATTCTGTAAATTCAATTGCTGTATTAATTTCACTTGTTGGTTGAAAATTAATAGTTAGGTCTTCAAATTTATTAAAATCAATACTTTGGGCAGCCTTGTTCCATTTTTGACCAACAACTTGACCCGTTACTTTAGAGCTAGAAACTATTTCATCATAACGTGCTTTGATTGCACTATATAAAACATCATTGAATTTATCTGCACCACCATGAAATGTATTATACATATCAATTAACATACGGTCAACAAGGGTTTCTACCTGTTGTTCCTTAGTTAGACCACGCTGATGTAGTTCAGATGTTTTAGCATACTGTCTTAAGAATTCATTTACACCAGATTCACTAACTATTGCATAACTATCTGATTCTTTAATGTATCTAACACCAATATTACCCATAACAACTCGGCGAGCTGTAAGAAAATCTTCTTCTGTTTTTAAAGCATTATTTGCCAAAAAAGGACTAATGGCATCAACAACTCTATCTGGTGTTCCATCTGATTTTTTAGTTAAAACCATAGTATTAGGAATAAAAGAACGATACCAAGCATCATAATGAGCAAGAGTCAAATACTTTTTATTCTTTCGGCGCAGTTCTTCGGTAGTAAAAGTTCTAAACTTTTTACCTGGGCGAACAAACTCTTCTGGTTTTTTAGGTTTTTTACCAACTCTTGCAACTTGAACTGCCCGAGCAGTTCCAACTTCTTTATATGCTGCAGTAAGCATACTATCGGTAATAAGTTGGTCAAGTATTTCGTGGTCAAGTTGTCCCGAAAGACTGGAGCGTGATGATATAGAACGTGCCATTGAAGTACGAATATCTGAGTTGTGCATAATTGCTTGGAGAAAATAATCTTGTTCTTTTTTAGATAATTCTTTTCCAAATAATTCAATAGCACGCTGACCTGTTCTTTCTTTAATAAGAAGCAAGTCAACATCTTCAGCGGATATTTTTCCGCCACTTTCTCTTGCTATATCTTCTGCAAACTTTTTACGTTCTGCAACGGAAATAGAATCAAATGCTCCACCGCGGCCAGTTATCTTGCCAACCAATTCTTTAATTGGACCAACGGCTGCTTTAGAACCAGTATAGGCAGTAAACATATTAGATAGTTTGCGACCTTTACCAAATACATAGCGTATAAGGTCATCACCAGAAGCAGTTAGTGCATAAAAAAACGCTTCATCAATAGAAGAACGGATACCTAAACGTGGGAAAAGTGTAAGTACAGACCAGCCATTAACAAATTCTCTACTGAGATAATTTTGTGTAGCACCACCATAAAGTTGCGCAGCAACGCTTTTATTTTGTCGTGTTGCCCAACCAAGAGCATTGATTTCTTCATAAGGCAAAGAAGAGAATGCTTGATTTAGGTGTCCAACCTGAATTGGTCCAGTTGAATCAATAGCTAAGTTGTCGCCTTCTTGGCGCAACGCTGCTTTAGAAACAGAATTTTGTAAATGGCTAGGAACAGGGACTCTTGTTGTTGCTCCAAAGCCAGCAGAGTTACCATACTTTTGACGCAAAAGTTCATCAATATATTTAAGACCTTCTGGACGTCCACCAAGCCCATAACGATACATAATTGCAGTATCAAGATTACGCAGAATAACTATCTGGTCATTGATATCTGAAGACAAAAACTTTTGAGTAACAAATTCTGCCATATCACGGCCAAATACTTGACGTGCTGTTTGACGGAATGTATTGATTGTCTTGATTGCATCGTCACCAATAAGAATTTCACCAGCTGGGTTACGGGATGCAAGACGTCCAAGTTTTTGAATAAACTTAATATCACGCACTTGTTCGCCCAAAGTCTGCATTGCTGGATTATTGGCATAGTCATCCATACGTCCAGCATTTGTTAAAGATTTAAATACATCCTCACCAGCTTTATCTAACTCATTAGCAACTTGTGATTGAGCACCATAAACATGGCGGTCCATCCACGCACCAAAAGCATCTTTTTGTCTGCGGAATCTACGGGCAAGAACAGCACCATTGCGTTGATATGTGATGCCATCTACACGGCCAGATAATAGCAATCGTGTATTTTCTGCTTGCTCAAAAAATGTTACAGCAGACCTAGAATCATAAACTTGATTTCTGGCAAGAACAGATAAAGCCTCATCATTATCGTAACCTGGTTGAGTTCTTGCTATTTCTCTACGAATAAAGGCTTTTTCGCCAGCGGTTTTTGCTTCAGAATAACGTTTAATCTGTGGACCAAGCTGGTCATCCCAAAGTTTTCTTAGGCCATCAACTTCTTCAAAAGATTTACTTACACCTTTAACACCAAGATTCTGAATGTTTCTAGTAATGCGGGTACCCTGACTGAATATCTTAAATCCGCCACCAGTAAACCAAGTTAATGGGTCAATAACAATCTGATATATAAAGTCTAAAGTGCCAGAAAGATTCTTGGTTTTGCCGTCAATGTAATCACCATAGACTCCACCATTTTTAGGTGGCTTACGGTCACGCATACGGGCAAAGTCACGGCCAGGTGAAAACTGTGCGTACTTAACACCATCAAGTACTTGCTTAAAATCATCAGGAGAGTTAAAAGCCTCTTCTATGGCATCAAGAAGTCCTTCTGAAATCTTGCCATAACGCTCAATAATTTCGCCAGGAGTCTGTCCTTCAATGATTCCCTTAGCAACATAGGCTTTTTCCTTGCCAAAAAAATCTTCTACTTCTTGAAATGCTTCACGGTCAAACTGATTAACGCCATCCCAGGCATCTCTTAGGGTTTTATAAGAAAATCCATAACCTTCTTGCATACTTCTAATAACTTTATATGGAAAATTAATTGCTTGGTTGTATGTACCAGCAAGTTTAAATACCTTAACAAGTGGAGAAGCTAACGTTTTGCCAACGTCCTTGACAAATCCCATGACAGAATTGTTATCTGCCTTCATATATTCAGCGTTTGGAAATAGCGCTTTTAAACCATTCTGTACTTCAGGCTCAAGCATGTTAAATTTTTGACGGGCTTTGTCAGCTTGCATACCCATAAGCTCTTTGTTGCGCTTGATAGTCCAGGAAATCTCTTCAACTTGCGCCATTTGTGAATCAGAAAGGTTGGCATTGCGTGCTGCATTACCTAGATTCGGAGTTATGGTATCAACAATAAGGTTATATTTAACCGCCATTATTCAATACCACCGTCAAGAAGTGCACGATAGATGAGTTCAGCCTCACCTGTATTGTCAAACTGCGCTAATTGACGAAATGTGGCAAGTGGACTAGGTGTAAAGTTAGGCATACCAGCAAGAACTTCAGAGCCAGCGCCTGCGCCCATATCATTTCCCATAGTTACGGGTTCATTTGGACGTCTTGTTGGAGCCATTAGCGGAGTTACATCTGGCATTACTGGTGAAGAACCACCAGCCATAGGTGCGGATGTTTGTTGGTCGTATGTTGCTTGACCTTCTCCCCATGGGAGTCCTGAAATGTATTGTGCTGGTTGGGTCATGCCCTCAGTAGCACCGCCATCTGTTCTTTTAGACAAAGCTCCCGGTCCAGAAACTGGCGCTGGATTAGATGGCTGACGGTATCCGCCTTGTGGTGCACTAGTCATCTTCGTAATCCTCTTCATCTTCGTCTACAAATTCTTCAAATTGTTCGTAATCAATTTCGGAAACCATTCCTCTAGCCAACCAAGGTGTCATACCTTCGTTTGCTTCAGAAAGGATATACTTGTGTCCTTTAAAGTCTGCCCATTCAGTAATGATTATCCAGTTACTGCAGATTTGATTTGACCCATCTGGGTCCTCAAGGGCAAGAATCTCTAAAGCCTCTTCAAGTTTCTTCTTGAATTTGTCCCCAGCCATAGTTCCTACCTTCTAATTGCCGTTGTTACTCTTGCGTTTCCCTGACCGCCTGCGGTCAAACTTGATAATAAAGTTTGTAATTCTGGTCTTGCCTGCGCCTGAAGGGGGCCTCCTGCCAAAGCACCCGGAGCAGAGGGGACGGGCGGCTCAGCGGGAGTCGCGGCTTCAGCAGGAGGAACCTGTTGTGGAGCAAAGACTTGCGCTACAACCTCTTCAATTGGCGTGCCCTTCTGGCGAGCCTGAATAACTGCAGAGATTTTGCGGATTACTTCGCTCGGGTCGGCACCTTGAGTTGCCATCTGTGGAATAGCGGAAGTGTAAGCCTGCAATGAACCAATAAGTGCATTGCGCATTTTTTCAATTTCAATTTTTTCTTGCTCTTGAGTTACGTTTACACCAAATGGTAACTCTCTCATAGCCAAGTCAACAGAGATTAAGTTTGCACCTAAAGCCTGGAGCATGAAGATAAGACCCTGTGCTGGATTCAAACCAGCAAGCATTCCGTATCGGACATCTGCTGAGTGGTCGCCTTTAATATCTTTGCCAGGTGTGTATGTAATTTCGTATGGTGAGCCAGCATCTACGCCACGGATTGTCTTAGTTTGATTAAAGACATACTCATCAGCACAGAAACAAATGCTAATAACATCACGAAGCGTGCTAGCAAAGACTGCTTGAGCACTCTTGACTTGTGTATCAAACGCACCCATGAGTGCTTGAACACCCTGGCCTGTGATGATAGAAGCGTCAATGTTTCCGCTTCGTCCTTCTGGATAACGTGAACCAATTTGTAGTTCACGACCAAGAAGTTCTTGCTGGCTAAATGCGCCTTGTGGCAGATTAATATCTACACGGCGAACCATCTGTGGTTGGGTGGTACGGATAACCGCATCTCCACCAAACTGCATTTCCTGAACATCCATAGGAACAACAATCGGAGCTTGAACGCTCTTCTCTGCTGCCTCCATAGCAAGCAACGCAAATCGGTTGCGGAGTAACTGGATTCCAAGCACGTCATCAAATTGACCACGCATCTCATTATCAATTGACGGACGCTTAGCAACGATGACATTCATCTTGCCAATTAGATTACGGGCTTGGGACAAGACCATGTTGTCACGACTTGGAACATAGACAACTGACTGGTCTTTGTCGTAGTAACGAACAACATCAAGCACAACATTCATGTCTTGCTTGTAGCCTTCACGGCCTAGTAGTTCGTATTGGTATTCAGGGAATTGAGCTACCAGTTCCGCAAGCGGAATTTGATAGCGTTTTGCAAAAGCAGTGCAACGATTGTAGCGGTCAAATTCAGGATAAGCACCTATTGGACTTTCTACCCTAATGCGTGGCAACTTTGCTTCTTCGTCCAACTCAATAATGAATGGGACGAAACCGAATGTGATGTAGAAGTCTGCTGCTTGATACATCTGAACTTGTAGTTCTGAGTGATTAAAATAGTTTGCAGCAATCCGAGTGCGCTTATCAGCAAATGCGCGTGCTCGGTCAGAGGTTTGGTTGGCTGCAGAGCAGTTAATCGCTGGTAGTGGTGCCATGACTTCAGACAAGTCTCTAGCGACAATGTCAATAAAGTTGGCAACTACGTTAGCGTCAACACCTTCTGGGAAAAAGTCTGGGTAAACCTCAGTAATCTTTCCTTGTCGGACGGCAAGTACATCATTAGCGCGTGCGTCACGCTCTGCCGAACGATGCTTTAGGGAATCTACCCTAGCCGCAATCTGTTCAATGGATAACAATGAAGTTCCTGTCTAATTAATCCCAGCTTGGACGTGGAGATTTATTTTTCATAGCACGCCATTTGGCATTGCTGATTCGTTTTGCTTCAGTCTCTTTGTAATTTAATGGACCATTCTTTGGAGAGGTCTTAGTAACATTTGACTTTGGCTTAGCTTTTAAATTTGGCTTTGGAGCAATTTTTACAACTGGCTTCTTAGCTGTCTTTTTAGCAACTGCCTTTGTAATCTTTTTTGCAATATATTTAGTTACTGGGTTTTTCTTAGGTGCTGGCATTATTTGTTCCTTATCAATTATTTATACATTGAGTTTTGGCGAACGCTTTTTGAACGAACTTTTTGACCAACTTCTTTTGCTGACTTACCACGAAGTCCAGTACCGGGAGAGCGCATACTATCTAACTTTGCATATTTTGCCCTGGTTGCAGTTCGTTGACGTTCACCTTTAGATTGTGCCGTAATAGCTTTAATTCTTTTTTCAGCGTACGCTTTTTGGTCAGCAGGTTTGATTTTCTTTTCTTTGATTTCTTTATTAACCTGTTTTCTCGCTGCTGTTGTATATCCAAGGTTTCCGCCAGGAAGAGCGTTGCCCATTACCGTAGCCGTATTTGCTTTGCCAGAACTTTTTGAGGTTGTTTTGGTTGTATTAGTTTTTTTGGATTTAGCAGCAGGAACTTTAACGTTTGATGTCGTGCTGAGCATTCCACGACTTAAACTCTTTTTTGATGTTGGCATTATTTGTTCTTCTTTCTAACGACTTTCTTGGACATGGCTATACGCTTCTTTGGGTCAGTCTCTTTGAGCATCTCCCGAATGCGTCCTGCATATTTTTTTACATCTGCTGGGCTAACTGCACCTTTACGCATGTTAGCTTTAATCGCTTCGCTCTTGGCAATCTTTGCCATTGTCTCAGCCGAACCACGGTTAGCAAGTAGAACTACCTTGCGTGGCTTACTTACTTTCTTGGCAACAGCACCTACTGCTTTAGCAGCAGCCTTGGCCTTTGCAGGTCCAGGAATCGGCATAGCTAACTGAAGTGCAGTACGCATAGTGTTTGTTGCCTTGGCTGCTTTAGCAGCGTTCTTAACTTTCTTTGCTGCAGCTTTTTTGCCAGCAGCCTTACGGCCTTGGTTAATTGGTTTTGGCTGTGGCATAGTTACCTACTTCTTCTTAATCTTCTTTGGTTGGCTCTTTTTGGTTGGCTTTGTGTATCCCATATCAGGGGTAACTACATCGTAATCTGGTGGAGCTTTCTTGCCTTTGGTTGGAGGACGCATGCCCTTTTTAAGAAAATCATTTAACGTTTTCTTCTTTGCTGGCTTTTTCATTCTGCTCCTATAGGTAGGTTTCTTGCCATTGCTCAGCGTATGCTTCATCAAGGTTTACGCTGAATCGGTTTCTGTTCTGAGCCCGGGTTGCCCAGCGATTGTTGGCATACATGCTGATACGGCTACCTTGCTGCATTAACTCTCTGGCTCTTAACACCGCGAACCAGAGAGCCATTACACAGTCAGTCTTACCTCTTGTGTTTGGCTTCCAAGTCATCAGTTGTTGGATGAGAGCCTTTACTCCCTCAGACCCATCGGTAGAAGGAAGTTCTATAACGTTGTTCTTTTGGAACTTGCCGTCTCGTTCAGAGCCAAAAAGTGGCGACATGCTTGCCACACCAAGTTCTGTATCCCACTTATTCTTGCCAGTGAAGTGGGCTTCTAGCCTTGTGCCATAGACCGAAAGCCATTGGCGTAAATCTTCGTCCAAGGAGTAGTGCTTCTGGTGAGCGTTAATCTCAACTCGGAACTCTTGAGGACGGTACTTAAGTACCATCTCCTCAATCTGCTGACGAATCTTCTGCGGGGTAGGTTCGGACATGTTGTAACAGTCCAAAACATAGATACGGCCATCGGCTCGGTTATACGTTAAAGCCACAAAAGCTGCATGGCCAGCGCCCATAGCAGGGTCAAAGCCAATAATTGTGTAGCCATCTACCCTGTCGGGGTGGCCCATTGCTCCTGGCTTTAGAGGTCCGCGTCTCCGAGCCCCGTTAAGACTTCCTTGTACCAAGGTTGGCGGGAAGATGGAGTCTTCTTGGACATCTTCTTGCTGGTAAACCAGCGCCCACGTTGAGGGCGTGACTTCGCCTCGGCGCTTGGCAAGGGTTGGTCCGTCCCACTTGGGGAAGAGCCCCTCTTCGTCAGGTACATCAGAGTCCCCATCCCATGGAGTATCCGACTTAGGCCAAAGCGTTCGCCAGTCTTTAGGCTTTTCGGAGTACTGAAGTACCGCAGGCATCCCCATATAGCTAAAAGGAGTACGCCCATTAGACCAATGCTTCGGGTCCCTGAGCTCTTTGTAGAAGTCGTTCGGCGCAATTCGTGTCCCTACTACCAGCAATTTACCATTTTTACCCAAACGGGTGATAACTTCCTTTTGTAACCAATCTATCTGCTTTTCCCATTCATGGGCATTTGCGGTAGTAATACAGTCGTCAAGGATAATGAGGTCGGCGCGTGCGCCGTAAATCTGTCCGCCCATACCTAGGGCTTGTATCGTGGGGTCCTTCTCAGATGAATTACGCGCATCGCCCCCCAAGTAGACCGTGTCAACTCGCCAAGTGTCTGCGTCCTGCTTCCAACCACCCTCTGGTCCGAATGCTGTTTGGAGTTTTAACCACCGAGGATGAGAGAGGCGCTGCTTGATTGCGTACACGAATTCCCGTGCCTTGACCAAGGTCTTAGATACAATGATGATTCGGACATTTGGGTCAAGAGCGATGCGGTAAGTTGCGTAATTCACCGTAATCACCGTGCTCTTAGCGTGCTCCGGTGGTACGTTTACTAGGAGCCGGGTTTTTTCCCCGGGCTCGTAGACAATCCCTTCAGGCAACCAAGATGGTTCCCTCCCCTCAAGGAGGTCAATCCAGTCTTGGTGATGAGGGAATACTTGTTGGTCAAGGAAAGTCTTAGAGAATTGAGCGAAGGGGATAGTCGCCTTGTCTACCCCCAACGCTTCTAGGGAAGAGGACTTAGCATATTCCTTTGCCTCTACCAGGTCTGAAGCAAACTTCTTATCCCGAAGGCACCAGATTCTAACTGTGTCTGGTTTCTTGCCCAAAGCAATCATGGCTTGGTGTGGGGATGACCCACCCCTTACCATCTCCAGCATCTTGGCTTTTGCCTCTGCTGAAGCTTTCCTTTGATTGTTATTATCCCCAGCTTGAAAAGTCATAAGTCCCGTTCAGTAGGCATAGGTGTCCTATGCTTGTTACAGTCTGTAACTGTATTTGTAACTGGTTACTGAGCAGGTCTATAAAAAGACCTGCGAAGTAACTATTTAAAAAACAGTCTCTATATAGTATTAATCCGTTCAAAGGACCAAAACGAACGTTTTGTTACCAAACTGTTATAAACTATTTTTACTACCCGCCTAAATGGCGGGTTCTAACTGTGCGCACTGGTTACTGTTGTACCAGAAAATTTTAATCAGGGATACAATATACAATACAGTTACTATTAAAAACCCTGGGGTCAGAACAGATACATCTTAAAGACTGCTACAGACTACCCCACAGTACTGAACAGGGAGAAAGCTGGCTGAAGCCTGTCCAGACAGCTATAGTCGCCTAGTTCTCTGATAGTAAAACTGTAATTGTATGGACCGCTTAAAAACTGAAATGCTACCCAACCCAGGCTTTTTCTAACTGCTGAAGATTCACTAACAAAAGATTGCTTCAACCATCTTACACTTGCTAATAATCAATCCACTAACAGTAACTAGTTGGTCATGCTAAGACACTCGGGCAACGCTCTCTAGTTCCGGGCCCTCGCGTCAAAATCGGGTCACCCCATGCGAGCTAGAGTTTCTAGCACCCTGAGCTGTCAAGAAAGTCTAGGACTTGCCCAGGAGAACGGAATTGGGCTGGACTATCCCTGCTCCCATCTCTAATGATGAGACATCCATCAGCCTATTCCTAACCGTTCAAGCGGTCCTAATGTTGAGGAAGATTCCAACATTTTCTGCCAGGTCGCATTCGGTCAAGCATTTCCTAATCGGTAAGAGTTACCAGCCACGTCGTGGGGCTTAGCCAGACTGGCACTAGGGCGGTACCCGTCAAGCAGGCAAAGGCAAAGAAAAAGCGCCTGCTTGACAGGACCCCCCGCCAAAGTGCCGTTTACTGGCCAGCCCCACATCCGTGGGGTAACTCTAACCGAAAGGAAATGCAATGAACCGAATGACAACCTGGGAAAATGTAGAAATCTCCATCAACATAAAGACCGCTAAGAACGGTAACGAATACGCTTCAGGAGCCATCATCATAAAAGATGAGGCAGGAAAGTTCCAAGCCTCAATTCCGTATATCTCCTGGAGCGAAGTCCAAGTCCTTTCTAAACTGCTCAGAGCGCAAGAAAGCTCTACGCTCACAGGAGGCGACCTCGCTTTTGATGGCGAGGACGCCGAAACAAGAGAGCGTAAGCCACTCGTAGCAAGACCAACAGTTACAGTAAGTGGCTGGCTTACAAGCAAGTCTAAAGATGGGTTCAAGCCAGTATCTTTTGTAATTGAATCTATTCATCAGTAAGAAAAAAGGCTGGGTTGCAAGTAGCAATCCAGTCTTTTTTTGTCCATACAAAATAGAAAGGTTAAAGATGGTTAAAGATTCAGTGGTTAAGCAAGAAGTAATAGTAAAGGTAAGGACAATATCTCATAAAGTAACAATCGCAAGATACTACGAGTTCGCGCTGGCTGTATCCTGCGGAAGCCAGACGCTCAAGAAAGGAACACAAAATGAAACAAAATGAAAATGAATACATGCCAAATGGATTCCACTATGTAGAAGAAGAAGTGGATGTTGAAGCCATTGAAGCAAAAGAAACTACAAGTGCTTATGAAATGCGAGCAGACTTTCGTAAGACAGAAGGAACAGATAGACCTTATGAAGTAGGAGATACTAGAATTGCTGCTACTTATTTAAATGGATACAACATTGCTGATGGATTAACAGAAGCACTACTATTGGGATTATCTAATCGTTGGATTAGAGAAGAAGAAGCAGGATTGTATTTACATAATGTATATGCTATTTGTAAGAAATGTAACATAGCTTATACTGAAGCAGAAGGTCAATGTAATGAATGTTGCAGTACATATAATGTATTACTTTTACATAAAATGTATGGCACTCGTAATGATATACCAGAACTTGTATAAATCGGAAGCCCCGCCTCTCTGCGAGAGGGGCTTCCTCCAAGTAAATATAAACACAAAAGAAAGGTAACAAAATGGAAACAGGTATCTTCACAGAAGTCAAAGACGCAACAATCAAGAACATCCAGATTAAACAGGATGGACAACGAATCAATGCTTGGTTAACAAAGCAAGTTGATAACCCAGCAACAGGACGCAGAGTTAGTATTCTTAATATTGCTATTACGAGTACAAACGATAACATTATTCAAACCCTAAAAGAACTTGGGGATGGCACTCATAATGTATCAGTAATTGGAGAAATCCGAGATAACAATTACGACAATGCTAAAGGAGACAGAGTCTTTAGCAAACAAATTGTTGTTGATGAGATTGAAGTACATCCAATAACAATGTAATCTTAACTCCCAGGTTGAGTATCCTGAGCATGATATAAAACTGCTCACCAACAAAATGAAAAGAAAGGTAAACAATTATGTCATCAATGGAAATCATATTTACTAAACCATGTATTCATTGTGGGGATACTGGCATGTTAGCAGTACCCAGAGAACAGGTAATCAAGTACATTTACGGAGCTCATGCGCAAGAAGCATTTCCTGACATGAGTATAGAACTACGTGAGCAAATCATCAGTGGCACACATCCTAAATGCTGGGATGAAATGTTTCCCAATCTAGATTGTGACCATGTTTATGAATCACATTGCCCTAAGTGTGGCATAGAACAAGATGAAAAACTACAACAAGTTGGAGGTAACGATGAGTGACAAAGCAGTTCTTAATATTCTATCCCGTGAAGTAAAAGAAATAATCAGCACTAATCCTATGATTCAAAATGAAATAGGTTTATTACTTGAAGCCATCGGTAATAATGACACCAGAAAAACTGCTGAAATGTTACTAGAAGTTATGTCGTCAGTCTTTTCAGTAACAGTAAAAGAGACTATAATTTATTTTACTTCTGAAGATGAGTTTGAAAAACTCATAGTAGAAGCACAAGAAGAAAGAGTCAGCCAGCAAATGGCTGAACTAGAAAGAGAGTTGTTCAATGGCTAACGTAGTTATTGTAGATAAACTAGATAGCGCCGAGAATTTATGGCGCCAAACCATAGCCAGCCAGGTGGCTATGAAGTTTGGTAAGTCAGACAACTATGAGACCAGCAAGCTGGTCGCAGACATAGTTAAGTTCGTACTTAACGGAGACCCTAATGGATGAGTACTACCCAGACCCAGACGCAGAGTACAAAAGACTACTAGAAGAGGAAGGTATAGCTAATGGTATTGCCAACAGAACTAACAGTCTTAATAGTAATTACAGGGGTACTAGCAATTGGCTGGATATTCCTAAACAGAATTAATTCATCCCATACCCACAATTGGCAATGCTCAGATGTGCCAGGAATATTTTATTGTAAGTGTGGTTCTGAAAGATTCTATGACAGATTCACACAATCATATAAGGAGATGATATGAGTTTCTTAGATGAAGAGAACGAACAAGTTGTTGATTTAGTTATTCAAGAAGTTGCTGAACAATTATTTAATGATTGGTACAACGCACGTCTTGATGAAGGCCAATTGTATGCTGACTATCGTTTCTTATTACTAGCAGACAACAACTATTTAAATGGTAGATACAATCAGTACTACGATTTAAAACCAGGTGATGAATACTATATGCCATGGGATGAGGAGGCATAGCATGGGAGCCAGACAATTTCATTTTGTTCTTGTTTATGATGAAGCAGATAACAAATGGGATGTAGATATAGACAATGAAGAACGCGCATTCCCATACGGCACCATCTTTGATACCTATACAGATGAATGGCATAGCGAAAGCTATCTATATCATACCAACCAAAAGTGGTGGCATGACTCTAATGACCTCAACGGAAAAGTATTAGAAGCACTGAAAGGTGTAACACTAAATGGTAAAGATAAGAACTAAAGCAATCTTTGCTGCAACAGTAGCTTTTATCAGCAACATATTTCATACGCCATCAGAAGCGTATGCAATAGCAGTTGCAACCAAACTAACTAGCCCAGAACCAATAGCCAGTAAACCAATAGTCTGGACTAAGAAGTTCAGCAAGCAGTATGCCAAGGCACTCATGTCTTGGCATTACCCAGAGTGGAATCACTCAGAGTTTTTAGCACTATCTAAATTGTGGGGTAAAGAGTCAGCATGGAATCCCAAAGCACGGAGCACTACGAGTTCTGCATTTGGTATACCGCAGTTACTTAAACTTGACCCATCAACGCCAGCCCCGCTACAAATTGAGCGGGGCTTGGCTTATATCAAGCATCGCTATGACAAACCATCACAGGCTTGGGCTCACTGGCGCAAGCACAAATGGTATTAACAGAAAGGAACAACATGAAAGTATGGCAAGTTGAAATCAAAGGCGCAGGAGTAGCGCCTTACAAATTCAAGACAGAAGAAGAAGCAAAAAGTTGGGGACTAGCTACATTCAGACCATTCCGTTTATTATGGGAACGAGTGCCAGCAGTTAGTTCACATCCAGAAGGAGTAAAGGGTGGAACCCTTTATTACTACTACGACAAAGTAGAAACAGCATAACAAACCAAACAGAAAGGAAAACAAATGATTGACACAACAGGCTGGAATGAGTATCCATTTACAGTAAATGGTATTCAGTTTATTAGCAAAGCAAAACCAGGTAGTGACATGGGGGTAAAGTTTGAATCAATCCCACGAGAAGTACTAGATAATATTAATACAAGTTGCGTATTAGATATTATAGGAAATGATGTAGATAAATTATCTAGAGAATATCTAGTCTCATTACTTGAGATAGTAAATGCAAATGGAACAGAAGCAGTAGTAGAACTAGCATGACAGAACAAGAGCAAGCATTCTGGGAATGGTACGACAAGTTAAATCAAATGCCAGCCAGCTTGCGGATGGCATTTGATGCAGGCTATCAAGCAGCAACCAACAACAACAGAAAGGTAACACAATGAGTAGAAGCAAAGCAATCAATGTAAAGATTGCTACATCTAAAGTAATCAAAGCGTTAGAAAATAAACTAGCGCAAATCAAAAAAGAATATGTTGAACAAGATATTCATGAAGCTAAATATCAAAAAGAAGTAGAGAAATGGAAGAAACAAGTTCTTCAATATACTAATTCCAATATTAAATCAGCTATGAATGTTCGTGTTTGCAAGCGTCATAGTGGACTAGTTAATATAGATTTTGATATGGAAATTAATGAGAAAGATTTTCCAGAAGAACCACAAAGAAACTTTCCAAGAATGCAAGAGTGGACATTTACACAACAGAAAGAAGAACTTGAGAATGCTATTCGTATTCTTAAGATGACAGACGAAGAGTATGTCAGTACTTCTACTTACAATAGCATTGCCAAATATCTATAGAAAGGAATGGCATGTTAACAGAGTCATATCAAAACAGAACAGCTGAACTCAAGCGCAAAGAAGCTTGGGTTCAGGCAGGAACAGCAGTCAATGCTACTAGTGCAGCAGAAGCAGCCAGTCAAGCAGGACTTGATTGGACAGTTTCATTGCATGACATGGCAGCATACTACCCAGTATCAACAACAACAGATATGGGAGTCATCACTCTTAACCACATGATTGATGTTCCCAAACGCAAAGCAGTTGTTAAAACTACACCGACTGGTGAGACTACCAGCATTGGCGTAGTCAGTGATAGCTACAAAGTAATTCAGAATCATGAGATTTTTTCAGCACTTGATAATCTCATTGATACAAATGAATTGCGCTACACAGCAGCAGGAGAACTAAATGGTGGAGCTAATGTCTGGATGTTGATGGCATTGCCAATGTCAGTCAACGTAGCCAATGACCCACACAAAGGATTCCTAATTGCTACAACAGGTCACAATGGTAGCCAGTCATTCACACTACGACCATTGGTACAACGTATGTATTGCACTAATCAAATCAATATCTCTATGTTCAATGGCGTAGCAGCCAGACGACAGAAAGCATTTACATATAGACTCAAGCACACCAAGAATGCTAAGTTAAATCTATCTGAAGTCAGAGAGATTATCCAACTTTGCTATGATGGTATTGAGACTTATGAGAATGGTTCTAAGTATCTACTTGAAAAGGAAGTAGCAAGAACAGCAGCACAAGCTTTCTTTGAAAAAGTATTTCCTATCTCAAAGGAAATTGCTGAAACTGACCCTAAGTTGTGGACACCACAGCAACGCAATAGTTACAACAGAACTATTGATAATCGTGCTACAGCTGCCAGCATTTACTTTCATTCAGAAACACAGGAGAACATCCGCAATACAGGCTTTGGATTATTCCAATCTATTGTTGAATTTGCTGACCATTATAGCCGTGCTAATGCAGACAAACGAGCAATCGCTGCGTTGTCTGGACGCAGCGATGTGCTCAAACGTAAGGCGTTTGACCTTGCACTGGGTCTTGCGTTGGCCGTTTAAACTACACAGAAAGAAAGGTAAACACATGGATACAATCGTAGTAACACTAGCCGATACAGTATATCGGCTAACAGAAGATGATGTAGCAGAGTATATCAAAAGAGATATAGCTAGTGCTGCAATAAAAGAAGAACTAAGAAAATCATCTTCAAATGCAAACAGTAAAGTAAATGACATTCGTCAAAAGTCTACTGAGTTTTTTCAAAATGCTTTTGATGAATCAACTGATGAAGATGAAACTACAATTACTTTACAGGAAGCAAATGAGTTTCTATCCAGCATTGGTGCTAGAGAAATCTCTAGAACCTTTACAGCTACCATCACAGTAGAAGTAACTATTAGTGGTGTTGAAGCAGCCAACATTGATGACGTTGAAGATGTTATCAATGGAGAACTAGACATCAGTTGTGGTATGTACAATATAGACACTTGGTCTATTCAAACAGTAGATGCAGAAAGGGAGTAATTATGGGACGTATATTCGCAGAAGAACTATCTGCTTTAGATAACAGAGAGTTAGCAATTCGGATACATCTGACAAGTAACTTTTATCCACCCATACCAGTAGAAATGGTACAACCCTGCTTAGAAGCCATAGATGTATACAATTCAGGCGATGATGAAATACTTATCCCATTGCCAGAAGTAAATGGATTTCAAATAGAATGGCGTGGAAAAACCAGTGCTCCAGTCTGGGCAATCATTGAACAGCACAGACTATGGCCATGGGTAAACAGCTTAGATGACGCAAGCTAACTAAAGCTTGTCATACCATGTTAGTGCCATGGTATGATTGCGACAGATTGGGGTAGTCCTTAACCTTTCTACTACCCCAATCCCTAAGAAAGGAAACTATGAGTCAAATTGAAAGAGATAGATATGGCAGACCATTAGTAGTTCCTCCTAAAGGAGGAAAGCCAGTGGCTTATACGAGAGCCACCACATTTGCTGGGTCAGTAGATGATTCAGTTGGATTAGTTAATTGGAAACTACGAATGGTAGCTAAGGGCATAGCCATGCGCCCACAGTTTTTAACAGAGTTCAACAACGCAGGTGATGACAAGTTGTTGATAAATAAACTTATTGAAGATGCAATGGATACAGCAGGAGCCAATGCTGCTGCTAATCTAGGTACACAAATCCATCATTGGGCAGAGGAAGTAGATAAGGGTGCACCCCTGGATAGTGTTCCACGAGAACATAAAGCAGATGTGTATGCCTACTTAAATGCTACTTCTATTTGGACCAATAAATACATTGAACAGTTTTGTGTTCTTGACAAATACAAAGTGGCTGGTACACCAGACCGCATTGTAGAATACAATGGGGAACTGTTCATTGCAGATATAAAAACAGGTAGCCTTGACTATCCTAATAAGATGTCATTGCAACTTGCTATCTATGCAAACGCGCTGCCGTACGACATCGCTACGGCAACGCGTAGTAGTTGGGGTGATATCAACAAAGAAAAAGGTATCATCATTCATCTGCCAGCCGGTACTGGAGTTTGTATGTTACATTGGATTGACATTAAACAAGGCTGGAAGACAGTGCAATTAGCCAGTAAAGTCAGACAGTGGCGTGACACAAAGCGCCTACTAACAGCAATGGAAGGGTAATATGAGTAACACAGAAGCACCCATCTCGGTAACTTTCAAAACTACCAAACAATCACTAGTAACTATCCGTGCTAATGACGCTGAAGAATTCAGCAATATTGTGGCACATAATGTAACCATACTAGCTGATGCAGTTAAAGAAGCAGAGGAAGCAATTCATTCTACAGTTGGTGGACCAGCAACAGCAGCACCTACCAAACAACAAGCAGTATCATCGCTAGCTAAAAGCCTTGGTGCAATCGTAGTAACTGAAGGAGCAAACGGACCAAACGCAGAATCTCCAGACAGATTCTGTGTGCATGGCCGTATGAATAGACTTGAAGGTAATGGACAATATGGTCTTTATAAAGGCTTCTTCTGCCCAACACCAAAGGGTTCAACTGATAAGTGTGCTACACAATATGTTAAGAAACAGGAGCCAGAGTTCAGTCACTTCTACGCAGATAAGAAGTAAATGAAAACACTACGCCGTTCAATCGGTAGGCCAGAGGTCGGTGGCGAACCATTGCCACCGGCCTTTCAGGTCTTTCAACTACATGGCATAGTATTGCGCAGAGCAGAGGTGTCAGTTATTGCTGGTACGCCAGGTGCAGGCAAGTCAACACTTGCCCTGCACATAGCAGCCAGACTCAAACAGCCAACACTTTACTTCTCTGCAGATACAAATGCACACACAATGGCTATGAGATTAATATCCTTAACGGCAGATGTTACTCAAGCAGAAGCAGAGCGTATGCTACAACGAGACAGAAACAAGGCAGAAAGATATCTCCAACAAACTAATCATTTGTTCTGGTCTTTTGAGCCAACCCCTTCTCTCAAAGATTTAGACGAAGAAGTTGCAGCATTTGAAACAGCATGGGGTAGGTCTCCAACACTTATAGTTGTGGATAACCTTATGGATATTGCAATGGATGGACACGAAGAGTTCAGTGGTATGCGTGCCGCAATGAAAGAGCTAAAGTATTTAGCCAGAGATACCAATGCTTGTGTGTTAGTTCTTCACCATACTAAGGAAGGATTTGATGGATATCCATGTCAGTCTAGGTCAGCAATCCAAGGCATGGTTAACCAGATTCCTGCCATGATTCTAACTGTGGGTCAAATGCAAGTAGACCAACAATTATATCTTTGCACGGCTCCAGTTAAGAATCGCTATGGTAAGGCAGACCACACAGGTAAAACACATGTAATGCTAAACTTTGACCCAGCTAAAATGTACCTTGAAGATATTGTCAAAGACTATAGACAGGACCAGTATGAGTTCCAAAGCCAAGGCGAAGGGGAGTAAGGCAGAACGAGACGTTGTTGCCTATCTCAAGCAATGGTTTCCTTATGTAGATAGACGTCTTGCTGGTGCCACACTAGACAAAGGCGACATATCAGGAATACCAGGCGTAACTATAGAAATTAAAAACCATGCTCGTTTAGATTTATCTGGATGGTTAGCAGAACTGCAAACAGAAATGAACAACGACAAAGCAGAGACAGGCGTTGTCATACACAAGCGCAAAGGCAAAGGCAATGTCGGCGATTGGTATGCCACAATGCCAGTCTCGGTTTGGATAGAATTGATAAGGAGGCTGTATGGAAAAACATAGCATTGCTGCTTTTTTACAGAGTGTAGGGGCAACGCTACCTTCCGAAGGCCATGGCTGGCGGAAGATGCGGTGCCCTTTTCATTCTGATTCACACGCTTCATCAGCTATAAACTACGAGCAGAATAGATTCAAATGCTTTGCTTGTGACTATAGCGGAGACGTATATGATTTGATTATGAAACACAGAGGAGGTGATTATCGTGAGGCTGTCAAGTACGCAGAGACAATATCTCCAGAAGGCAACTCAGCAGTATCTGGAAAACATAGAGCAGGCAGAAGAGTATCTTTCAACCCGGAGTCTGTCGGTAGAAGAGGCAAGACGATTTCTTCTAGGGGTAGTGAATAACCCTTTACCAGGGCATGAGCAGTTTATAGGCAGACTTAGTATCCCCTACATCACCCCGTCAGGGGTGGTAGATATACGATTTCGTGCACTTAATGGGGAAGAACCCAAGTACATGGGTATGTCTGGGGCTAAGACAACTATCTTTAACACGCCAGCTTTGTTCCAGGATTCTAAATACATTTGCGTAACAGAGGGTGAGATAGACACCATTACCATGTCAGTCAAAACAGTCCACCCATCTATAGGTATACCAGGTGCCAACAACTGGAAACCTCATTACGCCAAGATTCTAGATGATTATGAGACCGTCATTGTCTTGGCCGATGGCGACAATGCCGGTGCAGAATTTGCTAAGAAGATAGCTAGAGAAGTACCAACCACTAAAATCATCACCCTTCCAGAGGGTGAGGATGTCAACAGCTTAATTACACAACAAGGAAAGGGATGGATAGATGAGCGAATCGCCGAATGTATCTGATTTATTAGACCAGATTTGGGAACATCTAAAGCATACAGAAAACGATGTATCTATACGAGTCAGTAAGAACCATCTAGTTAATTTAACAGCAGCCCTTCAGGATATTAATAACTGCCTAATCAATGAAGATATAGCCCAAGCCAGCAGGTCTTTGTCAGCTCTTGCTGCTATAGTATATGCAGCCCATGTTGGGGTAGCCGATGAGTTGATTGAAGAGATGTTAGTAGAAGAGTGGAGAGGGCTATTAGATGAACGAGAAATCGTCCAGCATTTCCAGGAACCTGGACCTAGCAACTGATGTAGATACAATAGTAAAAGAATTAAAAAACATATTATTAAAAAAACATAAAGATTATGGTCCACTCAATATTGCACTATCTCCAGGTGGACCACTAAATGGTATCCGTGTCAGAATGTATGACAAGTTAGCTAGAATAAATCATTTATTAGATTCAGGTAATGAACCGAACTACGAGTCCTTAGAGGATTCTTTTGTTGACATAGCAAACTACGCCATCATTGCCCTGCTGGTACAACGCGGCAAATGGGAAGGCACCAAGTAATACTATGTCCGATTACTACGAGAAGTATATTGACATAGTACGTCAAGTTAGCACAGAGTTTCAACGCCGTTATCCAATGTGTGAAACAGATGATATTGAACAAGAACTTTGGTATTGGTTTGCTAGCCATGCTTTAAAACTAGATGAATGGTCTGCACTAGAACAAAAAGACCAAGACAAACTTATAGCTAAATCACTTAGAAATGCAGCCCTCAAGTATTGTGAAAAAGAAAAAGCCAAGACGGCAGGTTACGAGTTGGCTGACCTTTACTATTATGACATCTCGGTAGTGGAAGCTTTTCTACCCACAATCATTACAGAGTCCTACGAGTTGCCAGCCAAAATCAAAGACCTTAATTACAAACCAGGCAAAGGTGACGTATCGGATGGTATGAACTGGCTAGCACTGCGGTCAGATATTGCGTCTGCTTTTTATAAACTTAACGAAACCAAACAAAAGGTACTTATCATCAGATTCTCTGATGAACAGGCAGAGTGGACAAAGCTAGCAAAAGTATTTAATACGACACCAGATGGTGCTCGTATGAAAGTTCAACGAGCAATGGCATCACTAATCCAAAACCTAGGTGGATGGAGACCACGCAATGACGAAGAAACCCAAGCAGCCAATACCACAGAGAACGCAGAAGGTATTAGCGAAGAGTCTGAATCCTAATCTTCCACAGAATATTATGATTTGTTGGTGCGACAACGGACTAACAGATGGCAAGTTTACTGAGGGTCTTGTCTATACAATCATTGGCTCTGGTCTACCAATTAACAATGCTATGCGTATTCAGGGAAACCAGATAGGTAGACAGCGTCAGAACGCAATGGAGTATTGGGTAGATAAAACAAAGAACGACTGGATACTATGGATAGATTCAGACATTCATCTCACACCAGACATACTATACAAATTGTGGTCAAATGCTGACGCAAAGGAAAGACCAATTGTTTCTGGTGTTTACTTCATCAGTAAAGAAAACGAACAGCCCATGATGAAACCATACCCAGCAATCTTTAACTGGGTAGAGGGAGATGATTACGCCATCTCCTATGTTCATCCGTTTCCTGAAGAAGAAAAGTTAATGCAAGTAGGTTGTGCAGGGTTTGGACTACTACTAATGCACAAGTCAGTGGTAGAAAAAATGCGCAAAAAACACGGAAATATTCCCTTTTTTAACGAGACTGGAGTAGGTGACAAGTTTGTATCTGAGGATGTAAACTTCTTTAAGTTGATGAGGGATGCAGGGGTACCACTATATGTACATACCGGAGCTATTGGGAGACACTTCAAACGGTTCTCCTTTGATGAGGCTTACTACCAAAACTATTGGAAGGACAAATAGTGCAAGAACCAATCCGTCAGGTTCAGGGAGATAGCCAAAAGGAAAAGAAGGTAGTCAATGCGCTCTACCTTCTTTATCCTGATTGGAACTTTTATCCAACCCCAAAGTTTTATTTCACTGACTATCATATAACCCGCCGTGCTCACGGCGGTAGAGAAAACTATATAGGTGATTTAGAAATCAAATGGCTAAAGACTGACAGCAGTAAGTCAGCTATCTTTCCATTTAATAAACTACAACAAACCCTTATAGCCCCACCATACACGGATGGTGATGAAATCTTTCATAGGATTTGTTTTAGATTTGCAGATGGATTGCTTATTATCCCCGCTAAGATACTTGGCTTTATGGTTCCACAGTTTCACGTTAGATGGGATACCAAAGAACGTGACCTAGTAATCTATGTAAATCCCAAAGAGTATCCAGAATACTGGCATGATGTAGTGGTAGAAGAATGACCGAGTCACAGACCTGGTGCGAAAGACATAATGAACCCACATATTATTGTGGATGTATATTATCAATTCCCTCGCACCATTCTTCTTGTCGCAAAGAAGTACGCAAAGCTATAGGTTATTCATACAATGAGTTAGTGTGGATATGTGTAAAAGATTGTGAGAGAAATGCCAACCCATGAGTTCTATTGTGAGTTCTGTTCTAATCGTAGGCACATTGAGATATCAATTACTGCTGAAATTAAAACCCCTACCTGTGAGTATTGCGGTTTGCTAATGACTAGGGTATGGTCTGCTGCACCTGTCCACTTCAAAGGAGATGGTTTTTATTCTACTGGAGGATGAGTGCGATTTACTAATGAAATCAATTGCGCAGGAATTCCAACTGATGCTTTCTTCCCAGAAAAAAACGCCAAGGAAATTCATGCACAGGTTCTTTATGCAAGAAAAGTTTGTGCAAACTGTCTCGCCAGACAAGAGTGTCTTGATTACGCGCTTGGACATTCAGTTGACGGTATCTGGGGAGGTACGACAGAGTATGAACGTAGAGGTCTTAGAAGAAAACTAAAAATAACTGCACTGCCTGTATTGCCCCCGACAGGGGCAATAGTAACTGATACAGTACTGTAAGGGAAGGAGACACACCGCAATGGATATAAAAATCTACATCACTGGGTTAGCTCTAATGGCTACCTGGTTACTACTAGAAGAGCTTAAGACGGTAGTTTATGGGTTCTATATGAAGCACAAGGTTATGGCCTTGCTAGATGAACTAGATGACCGTGAACTAATCAAGCCAGCAGCCATGAAGAAGGCCCGTAAACGCCCCTCTAAATGACGAAAGAGCCCCGCTCCTGATGGGGATATCAGGGCGGGGCTACTAGTCGGTCTACGGGCTTTATACGGCTTTTGAAGCCTTCTTCTTAGGAGCAGCACCAGCAAGGCCAGATGCTACCAATGAGGACAGGATTGCTCGGTAGTCAAGGTCAAAGTTAGTTGCTTGCCAGGTAACAAGAAATCCAGTCAGTGCCATGAGTACTTGCTTGGTATCTACTTTTTTCATATTAGCCTTTCTTCTTCGGCTTAGGTTTTAGTGCAGCTTTTACTTTATTTAGTTTTTTAGGTTCCCCTAACCAAGGGAACCAATTGCTGGTGTCGCTACCCTTGGTGTCTTTAATGCTGATATGTAGGTGATGGGGATGGGCATAGCCATCAAACTCTCTGTCACCTTTTGCCTCTGACCA
>Ga0222713_10000604_pt1 | contig 40553 bp, 31 predicted proteins | sample C33_649DmetaG_FD_165061 | JGI IMG/M metagenome (GOLD analysis project Ga0222713, IMG submission 165061) | Estuarine water microbial communities from San Francisco Bay, California, United States - C33_649D | ecosystem: Environmental > Aquatic > Marine > Unclassified | place: USA: California... | reverse complement strand
CTGATTGGTAGGAATGGAGTAGAACACCAAACATATGGATTGGTATTTGAGTTCTCAAAAGTATGACTCTGGATGGTTTCATTCTTCATCAACCAATTAAACTGAACCATTCCAGCACCATACCATTCATAGTTAATGGAAATCATCTGTTGCTTTGTGGGATCTGCAGTTACCCCAGTCCAACCATCACCACCGAACTTTTCACCATTCCAATTATCTCTGGTTACTCTGGTTTCTGTAGTAATTCCAGATGTGCTACTGCGAATTACATATGAATATGTTCCACCATCATCCTCAAAGTATGCACCATTATACTCATCAAATATTCCGAATCTTCTGCGAATTCCTACTTTTGGTTGTTCTAAACGAATTGCAAATGCAAGAGTTGCACCTCTACCAGGAATGTATCTCATTACAGTCCTAGTTTGACGAATGACCTTACTTCCTGCAGTAGATCCAACTTCCATCACAACATTACTGGATGATGCGTTGTGGTATGCAGTTCCAACTCCAACTACTCTCTCATCCCATACATCAGTCTCTTTTCCATACTGAAAAGTATTGAAGAATACTGTTTGGAAAGGAGCAACTTTGAGTCTATTGTTATTAGAAAACTGAGGTCTCCAGTCCGTCTGGTTTCCCCAGTGATCTGCGATATTAAAAACCTCAAAGAGACTTCTCTCTTGATTTAGATAGTCCTGTTCATTCTTATTCCACTGAGCCATGAATCACTCACTCCAAGATAGTCTTTCTGGTTGATACCTCTGAGAACTCTTAATTTTTAAAGAACTTTGAGATTGTGATGGATAGATGTTGTGAACAATTGCACCAGGATATTCCCCTTGAAGTTGTTCAGCCAAAGCGTTCTTATCCATCATAGAACCTTCAACTTCCAGTCTATAAATTTTCCCCTCCCACATAACATCAGCAAAGAAAGACTCTCCGACTGGTTCTGATTGTGGTTCGGAACCATTGATGTAAAGGTTTCCGTTGAAGTCACCTGCAATATTGATAGCTTCTGATAGAAATTGATTAAATGATTTCATTAGTGGCAGTTCCAACGACGAAGGGCTTTGTTGATTCTGGAATCAGGATCTCTTGCAGTTTCTGCGGAGGTTAGTCTATCTTTCATACCTCTCATTCTTGAGCAAAATGATTTTCGTCTTGATGCTCTTTTACCCGTTGGATTTTTTTCTGTTACCGCAGTCTGAAGTTTTGATCCTGGATTCTCACGACGATAAGCATTAACTGCTTTCTGACTCAATCCATCAGTTTTATCTTGACGATTAACCTTTTGCCAGTCTTCTGCCAGTTCTTCTCTCCAATTAGAAAACTCCTCTGCCTTTACGCAACGATTATAAGTTTTTCCAAATAACTTTTGAGTTCCTGCTTTTTTATATCCTGGCCAACATTTTTTTGCTTCACTCATTTCTCCACTATCTACATAATCTGCTGCAGTATCAATATAGTCTGCTGCTTTTGTAATTTTTGATTGAACCCATGCTTCAATGTTTCCTTCACCTTTCATTTTCTTCTTTAATCTCTTTGCTGCAGAAATAATTGTAGAAAGTTCAGAACGAGCCATTGAATACTCATAATCCTTCTCTTCATTTGCTGGATGTGGTTTATTTGGATCATACTTCATTCGATTTGCAATTAATATTTCTGGAAGATTTATGGGTTGAGAAAACATGTCCCAATATTTTGGTCCGTACTTACACTCTTCCCTCATTTCACCTTTTTGACAAGCAGGGCAATATCTTACTTCATTGACTGCTTCAGATTTAGTACCCCAACTATCCGCACCAACTTTGCGACATTTTACAAGTGCTCCAGATGCATATGCACTTGGCCAAACTTTATATCTTGATTTTACTTTATGATAGCAGGCATCTTTTTTTGCCTCCTTCTCTGCTTCTTGCAAATCAAGTTCTTCTTTCATTTTCTTTTTTGGTTTATCAGTAGAAACATAAGTTGGTTTTGCAGCACCAGTTTTCTGTTGTTGTCCGGGATCTGCTGCTTTTTTTCTTCTTGCTGCCGATAGTCTCTCTGCCTTGGTCATACTTGCTCTTTTGGCAGAGGACACGCATTTGGGTGTTCCTTCACCGGGTTCATCACTTGCACAAGTTCCACCAGTCACAACATTGACCCAACCAGGTTTTCCATCTTTTGATCTAGACTTTCCAAACCAATCACGAAGACCCTCTTCGTTCATAGTCTCTTCATATGCCATACCTTTTCTAGTATGCTTCAATTCACCCTTTTGTTTTGCCATTAACTTTTTAGAGTATTCTTGTGCTTTTACTGCACTTGAAACATTTTCATCAGGTGTTTTTTTCTTCGGATTATCATATACATCAACATCACCATCAGCATCTCTATCAACGTATTGATGAACCGTATGATGAACCAAATGTTTTAGATCAAGATTTGGATCCAGTTGATGTTGAGGTTTAGTAAGATGCTTTGTTTTGTGTGTAAATTTGGTATATGTAGTTACTTCGTTTGATTCTTTAAATGGTGATTTTGACACTGTTTCTTCACCTTTTGATCTTTTTTTGCGAGCAGCACAATGAGCCTTTTGTGAAAATCCTTGAGGATTATCACAGTCTATTGATCTTTTATACTTATCGGACCAACTCATCAACTTTTACATCTACTCCTTATTATTTAGAAAACCTTGTTTGAGTAGTTTTGAGAGTTCTGATGTTGATCCTACAAAAACCGCATTATTCGTTACATTATTTGTTGTTTTGATCGATTCATCTTCAACATCCTTCAATTTCTTCTGAAGGTCTATAAGTTTATCAGTAACGTCTCCAACACTTTTAATTAATTGTCCAGCAACTTCATATGCTCTTGGACTCCCACCTTCACCAGCAAGTTCCATGATTCCATTAATTGCTTCTTGACCTTTCTCAATTAATGAATAAAGATTTGCTCTGGTGTATTCGTAATCTTTTTGAATATCATCAGATTTGATTGGGGTTATGGTTAGATCTTCTTTGATCTTTTCTATCTCTACAATGTCACTCTTAATGTTGAGAGCAGAATCAAGATTGTTATAATTATTTTTCATAATAATTAAATATCAACCTGCTTTGTTGGACTATATACTCTAGAATCTGAGAAGTTTTCCCACGTTTCAGTAAATCCAAAATCATCATCAGGATCTGCACTAATTGGATCTGGAACAACTGTATACCTCATTTCTCTCTTTGCTGTCATTAGATCGGTATTCGTATGAGTATCTACTTGTACTTTTCTAATAAGTCCATCAGTTGTCTCAGCAATAGGACCAAACAGATATGTTTTTGCAGTAAATCTTAAAGTGTAGATTAAAGCTCTTCTTGTAGAAAAATCTCCTTCATAATCATCTTGAAAATTAACAGAATCTAAAACAATTGGAATATCTCTTTTTTCTCCAATCGCATCTACTAAATCAATTGTAATATTGAAAGATGGTTGAAAGTAAGGTAATATTTGCTCGACAATTTGTAGAGCATCATCATTTAATTTTGTTAAAATGTTAAGTTCAAATCCAATATTATATGGAACAGGCATAAAAACTTTTTTTAGATTATTACCATCCAATGCCTTAAATGTTTGAGTTACTCCAGATTTTCTTGTTGGATCATACTGAATGGAAATCATTTCAAATGACATTCTTGGCAAAGTAATAGCAATTGGCTTAGTTAATTCTGCTTGCTGTTCAATTTTTGCTAAAAACTTTTGCATAGGACCATATGCAATCCCAACCTTTGTTTCATCCAAAGTTTGATTTTGCTTATTTTTATGACGAATGTAAATATCATTAAACAAAGTTCCAAAACCAATAATGGTTTTTCTAATAATTTCGTGATAATAATATGTTCCTAACATTAATAATCTCCAAATGGATTAGATTCTGAAAAATCAATAATTAAATCTGCTGCTGCTTCAATCTCCTCATTTTGGTCGTATGGATCCTCATAACTGTCTGTATCATAAGATTTTGTCAAATATCTAGCAGAAGATATTCCTCCTATAATAACTTCACCAGGATAAAATTTTCCATTATTTATGAAAACCCGTAAGTAAGATGTCGGTGGATTAGATGTAATTATCTTAAAGTCCTTCATTCTTGCTATTGTTCCAGATGTTTGTCCAATAATTGGTTCGTTATTTATAAAGGTGCCAATTCCAATTGTTGTAGATATGCCAGAAATAACTACTGAAGGTGTGGTTGTATATCCATAACCTGTATTAGAAAATCTTAATGCAGATACTGAACCATTTGAAATGGATGCCTCAACTACTGCAGTTAATCCCACAGATGGCCCACCAACGACTACATATGGTTTCGAGAAATAACCAGTTCCACCATTTAAACTAAAACTTGCAACACCATTATCAACAATTAATGCGGTTGCCGCAGCACCAACACCATTTCCACCGGTAATGGTAATAGTCGGTGGATTTGTTGATGTATATCCAGATCCTGGATTTGTAATTAAAATAGATTGAATTGATTTAACACCACCCCTTGAAGTCGTAATTGCCACTGCTGTTGCATTTGTTCCTGACGGTGATGTTGATATTGAAACCGTAGGTGTGGAAGTGTATCCAGATCCATCATTGGTTAGAATAATTTGCCCCACCATTCCGGCACCACCTAATGATGCAGTGGCAGTTGCAGTTGTTGCAGACCCTACAAGAGTTAGTGTTGTAATATATCCCTGATCTTCTACAGTACCATCAACTTCATCTATGCTAGTGTTAATTAGTTCATTTTCATACTCATAAAGTTCACAATTTAACTCATAAATGTAATTTTTACCTAATTGATAAAAAGGTTTTTGTGATTCTACTCTTTTGATTTCAAATAATCTTTCTCCAAGAGGAAAATAAATCAAATCACCTTCTTTTGGTCTTTCAATCACATTTTTGAAATCATAATCAGAAATTATACCTTCTTCAATCTTTAAAGATATTCCTTCAAGGAATGAAGAAATAAATTCTTCGAATCTTTCTCTAGAAATAATTAGATTAATTTCATTTTTTAATGTTAATCCAAATTTAGACATTACATCAGATCCTGGAGCATATCCATCATAATTGTTTAGATAAGCTTCAATAATAAAATTATCGTCAAATTTAGACGATTGAACTTCTCTAATAATATCATCCGATTTTAAAATTTTTCTAGGTAAGTAATAAACTTCAATTCCATACATTCTCAACTGCTCATTAATAAGATCTTGAATCAAAAACTGTTCATTTGCTGATCCTTGTAAAAAAAATGGATTTAGTGCCATAATTATCCAATAAAGTCGTAAGGTGGTAATTCATATTCAAGGACCATTCTTTGTTTAATATCCTCTAGTTCTCTTTCTGCATCTTCATATATTTGTCTACCATTTAATTCAATTCCTCCAGGTAATTTTACACCTTGGAACTTAATCAAGTTTTGACCCCATTGCTTTTTAATTAGTGCTGTTAGATATTTTTTTACAAAACTATCATTGTAAACGTTAGTAAAAGTATTTGGATCTAAAATTCTATAACAATCAATAACGATAAAATTATTTGGAGTTTGTGATGCCCAATCAATATCTAAATATAGTCTATTTTGTCTTTTATTAAATCTAACTTGTTTATCTGTTGTTAACAAAAAATCAATATCTTCTAAGTATGATTTGACCATTGAATATTGTAAAAGTTCAACAGAGTTAAAATAATAGAGATCATTCAGAAATAATTGATATTTAATACTAAACATTCCTCCAGAGATAGAACTAGTATCAAATTTAAATATTTTTTCTATTCCTATAACAGAATCGGGAACTTGAATGTAATTTGATGCCTCATAAAAATTAAATGTTGTACTAGCAATACCAACCGAAGTTCCAGTTGTAGTTACAATTCCAACACCATTAGTATTTCTTCCTCTACCTCTATCAATATCATCTTGTGTAATTTTGTACTTTAAGTACATTCTTTCAACACCATCAAAATGTCTTTCTTGAAAATATTGTAAAGTATCATCAACAAGATCATCAATTTGCTCATCTGCCACATTAATTTCCAAAACTGGAGCTCCCAATTTTCTAAGGCAATAATCTACCAATTCTTGTCTGCTTGCTGGTTTAGACATTAATAAGATCCTCCATCTATTACATTTGACCAGGTTGGAACACCAGAAGCATTAGTTGAAAGTATATAGTTAGTTTCTGATATTGCAGTTGTAGTTGTTCCAGTAGAAACTAATTGATCATTGGTGTCAAAATATGCTATTCCGTAAGATTGTCCTGGACCATAATAAAGTGATTGACCTACGGTAAGAATACCGGTAATGTAAACATTACTTTTAAAAGTTGATATCCCAATAAAAGTAGAAATTCCACTAACATTGAGTTGAGTAATAGATGCTATTCCACCAACTACACTTCCTGCAGAGTCTGCATAAACTGACCCACCAGAAATCGATGAAATTACCTTAACGACATTTTGTTGTCCAACTCTAACTCTTATGTCAGACATTATCGAGTAACTCCTTCTCTTACGAGTGCTGTACCTTCTATCACTCTAGTTTTAACGGAATACAATGTAACTACCACGTCATATACATATCTACCAGGTTTGAGATTGGATGTTTGTGTTCCTGTCAGTGAAATTGCAATTTTTCCTGATGATGCAGGAAATATAATACTGGAAGTAAAAGTAGTTGCTGCTGAACTTCCAGCATATTTTCTCATTTGAGCTGAAACTGTATAATTAGATAAATCAAAAGGAGCACCATCAGCAGATTCTAAAGTAAAAGTTTGTGAAAAGTCTGCTCCAGTATTAATTACAATATTACTAACATATACAGCTGCCATTTATTCTAAGAGATCTACTTTTTATTTATATCTCAAATTCACCAAGAGATCTAATAACTTCTTGTTGTTTTAAATACAATTTACAATAAAGTTTTCCAAAATTTTTCAATTCCTCTTCATTTAATTGGTCAATAACTCTAACATGTTTTTCATACTCAAATAACTTATCTATAGAATCTAAAGTAATTTCACTTGGATCCATTAATTAACTCCTTTAATAGTGTTTTGATTTCATCAATATCATTTTTCATCGCATCAAGTTCTTTTTTTTGAACATCTCTTTGAATTAAAGAATTTACATATTGATTATAACCAATAGAATCACAATTAATTATAGCACCACTGTTTTCATCACGATATAAATTTTGGTGCCCTTCTACTTTAATCATTTATCTAACTGCAATAGTTCTTAAATCCTTGATTCTTGGTGGTCTAGCTTGATTTGTTCCTGACATAACAATTTTGATTGTATAACCAACAAATAAATCAAGATTATCTGCAGTAAACTGATATTCTAAAAATTCGTTGTCCAAACTTGGTGGAACGTAAGAATCTGGTTTTCCATTATTTTTGGAAGAATCAACAACGAGATATCCTTGATCTGATGTGAAGGATAGATTATCATATCCTGGGAACAACTCAAATGCCTGAGGAACTTCACTTGAATCTGCCTTAATCAAACTATAAAGAACTCTAAAGTCAGCACTTTCATGTCTATATGCACTCAAAATAACTTTGAGTGATGTTGCAGGTTGTGCAAGACTTACGGTATTTGAAACATAAATTGCAGAATGTGGATCATTCAAAATTGAATTAACTCTACTATCAGTTGCATAATCTGTAATTGGACTGTCTAATCTATTAATAGTGAATTCTGTTAATGCATTATCTAGATAAATGAGTGGAGATAAGTTTGTGTCTCTTGTAGATAAAGTAATTCCTGTGGTAAAAGACTTATTTCTTAAAAGTTTACTCAGTCCAGGTTGATTCTTTTCGTTTACATCAGATGCAACTAATCTTACTGTTCTGAGTGTATTCAATACGTTTAATTGAACTGGTTCTGATGGTTGCTCAATAAAGGAATTTTCATTTCCATCAATACTTGTTCCACTTACAGTTCTAATAAATGCATTTACTGAGGTTGATGATCCTGGAGTAATTAGATCATAAGTTGGAACTAATGCGTTATAGTTAATATTTTCCGATGCTTTTACATTTGATCCTCCAAAAGATCCTTCATTTGTAAAGGACATTTCTGGTGCATTTGTTACCGATCCATCAGAAGATCTATTTGAACCACTTGCAGTTCTAGAAATTTCAATATAATAATCATCAATTCCTATGCTTGTAGAACTCATTGTATGCTCTTTATTGATTCTGCGTAAAGAAACACCATTCATTTCGTACTTATAAACTAAACTATCTATTTGGTGTGGGGCAATAACTGTTCCGTCAATACCCCTTCCGTTTGATGCGATAGTTAGTGTGCCGTTAGAAACATTTGAATATCCAATTATTTCATCACCAATTAGGACATATCCAGTATTTCCAGATCCGACATTAATTCCCTCAAAAGTGGAGAATATTGCTGTGCTTGCCACACTAATAGAAGTAACTTCATTTGCTGTTAGTTCTACAGATAGTTTTGTTGGTGAGTATGTTGATTGAGCATTATTTATTTTTACTCTATCAATTCCTGAATACATACCATGATCAAAATGATTTACTTTAATATAATTTCCAGAATTAACTCCACCATCCGCAACAAAATTTGTAATTGTTGTTGATGCTAATGAAACAATTGGATTAGTTGGATAATCATCTGGATAATAACTGATTCCAGCACCAACTGTAAATGAACTTGATTCTGCTTGAAGACCTGAGAGGTATAAAGTATCTAAAGAAGTGATGGAAGAAATTGAAATTCTTGCATTTCTCCCTAAGTTAGTAACAATACCTACAACATCCCCAACTTGATATCCACGACCAATTGCTGTTGTTGCAGCAATTCCAGTAATAACTCCACTTGAATTTGTAGTTACACTTAGTCTTAATCCAGAACCTCTTCCGACAATATTAGTTGTTTCCAAATTAGCAAGAGTAGAACTTACTGGATAATTTGTTCCACCATTGGTAACTTGTGCTTGTGACACTGAACTACCAGTGCCTACAATATATCCAAACGTATTTGGTTTAGATCCAGAAATTTTTCTACCTACAACTAGTATATTATTAATGATTGTAGAATTTGTGGTTGTACTAATACTTAATGTAGCAGTTTTTGGTAATGTTCTAATTGGGTTATTGTTTAATCTTGATACATAACCATTACTTTCATCTAAGGATGGGTTAGTAAAGAATGCAGTTCCAGTAGTTGATGTGAACTGTGCTTTATAAAGTTTAAATTTAAGATCTTGATACTGATTTGCTGTCCAAATAGATCCATTTTGGGATTTAAACAAACTTCCCATTGCAAATTGTTTTGAGTAAATGACAGACTCCGAATCTGGTAAAGATTGAGTTTTTCTTGTCTTTTTACCCATTTCTGCTATCCACATTTCATATTTGTCACTGTGAGCAGAAATAATTACAACAGCATATTCTCTGCCAGGAGTTAAATAAATTGGTTCTGGGAAAGTTACTTTAGTTTCAGTTTCTCCATCAGTTGAAGTTGTAATATCAGATGGTCTTAAGATAACTGGTTTTCCAACAATTGTCATAGTTGGAGTTCCAAGTTCAACTGTTCTTATCTCAACTCTCAATGGTGCGTTTCCATCATCTTTGGAAGCAAAATATAATCCAACAGAAGTTAAGAATGCACCACTAGTATCATCTGAGGTATCATATTCTGTTGGTGCCTCTATAGTACCACCAACAGTAAATGACTGAGCCAGAGGATCATAGTATTCTGCCAATAAAGTTTGTGTGTGTCGATTTATAGTTGTTAATGATGACGTAGTATTTGTTGTTAGATTTGTTACTGTTCTTGTCGTTAAGTTATTAGTTATTGTTGTTACTTCATTTTCCCATTGATTTAGAGTTCCATCGGAATTATAATTAGTTTCTGCGAAAGAAATTGAATTGCTTCCAGGAAGACCAGGATCATTTGTACTACTTGATGTAATTCGGAATGTTTTTGTCCCCGTTGGAATTCGAACTGAAGGAACAGGAATTGTATTGGGATCTCTTAAGAAAAATGTTCCTATTAAATCTCCAAAATTGTCCGATATCAATCTCAAATCTTTTACATATGCCACAGCACCACTTTCTTGCCCAATTAAAAGCATACCAGTAGTTAAATATCCACTATATCTACCTTGAGCTTCTTCTGCTAAAGAACTTGTATCAACATTTAATACTTTTGTAGTTTGGCTATATGCTAAAGGTAAAGATTCCGTTTTAATATATGGATTTATAGTGAATGATGTGGTTGGTGAGTTATATGGACCATACTTATGATTTGGCGTGCAAAGTCTAAATGATATCAATCTAGTACCATTAATAGATCCAAATACAGTTTCACCTGTTTTAAATGTTCCTGTAGAACCCGAGTTCACTAAAGTAGAATCGTTAGCAATTTCAATTAATTTTGGTACAAAATCTACTGAACTACTACCATCTAAGAATTGATAGTATCTTGTAGATGGTTTAAGATTTGATACTGAAAACTCAGTATTTCTAGATCTCATAAACGATTCATCTGATGATGATACTAAAATGTTTCTAACAGAAACATCAGTATTTGATATTGTATCAAAACTTACATCGGTTGTTGTATTTGAAGATCTATTTGTTGTTGTAGAACTTGATTCTGTTACATTTGATCCTATTGCTGCTTGTTGTCCTCTTCTACTTGGACTTGCTATTCTTCTAGTAACTCTAGAAGATGAAGTTTCACGAACAACAGGATTGGTTATATTAACACTTACATTACTTACAAGATTCCTTTCAATAGTTCTACTTGAGTTATTTGTAATACTAATATTTCTATCTGGCAGTTGTATTGTTCTAACCCAACTATCAACCGCTGGATTTAAAGTTATAACACCGGTGTATATAACAACATTAAATGGATTGACATTTTCTACACTAGTTGCATATAATTGTTTAATCCAATCAATCTCTTGATATTTGAGTGTTACACAATTTCCAGTTTTTTGAATATTAGAATCTAATAATTCAAAATTTGATTTATAATCTAAAGTTTCATCCGTCGCCGAAGTTGCAGAAACTAGTTTTGATTTTATAGAGTTTCTACTTATTAATGGAATAAGTTCATTTGCAGATGGGTTAATTTGGGCAGTTGTCAACTCCCGATTCATTAAATTATAGTTTTTAAAGTCATCAACAAAAAATCCACTCTTAAATCTATTTCTACCTTCAGCATCTTGTATTTGTAAAGTTTGAGTATCAATTTCCAAGAATGATAATGAAGTTACTCTTTCTAAATTACCAACTCTGTTATCAATAAATCCAATATCTCTCATCGTATATCTTCTATTATCTCTTAGTTGAATACGAGCATCTTGAGGATTATAAAGATATGGTGGAAGTTGTATGGTAGCAATTTCCATCATCGCATCATTTTTTGTTGGAGCTTTTGGTGTATTTGAAGAAACTCCCTTTTCAATAATAAAATTACCAGTTTTATCCAAATAAAGTCGATCTACTCTTGCCAAATAGTAGTCATATCCAATAGCAGAAGATTCATTTGGTTTTAGAATAATTTTTGGATCAGAACCAAAACTTCTTGATGAAAAATCAAAAGGTGAAGCATTAGTGGAACTTGGATTGAAAGTTGTAACTCTTGGTCTAAAGTCTAAAGTATCAGATGCTCTTGTTAATCTAGATCCGATTGCTGGTATATCTGTAGAGAATCTTTCTTCATCATAACTTAGGACAGTAAATACATCTCCATTGTCGTTAGACTCAACTGTATATCTGTCATATACGACTAATAATCTCTTACTAGGTTCTGAAAGATTTTTATTTCTTATAATTTTAGAATAATCGTAGTATTGATCTTTTTGTCCTTTTTCTAGGAAATATGAGTTAGTAATATCTTTGTAACTTCCCAGTGTAATCGCTTCAATTTCTGTAGTAATATTAGATTCTTCAAATGTTACGGTTTCTCCAGTTACAAATCTATCTTCTGTTAAATAAACAATTTCAAGAGTATTTGCTGGTGATGCTAATCTAGTTACAATTCTTGCTACAGCATTTGAAGTACTTCCAATTATATTTTCACCTACAATTGAATTTGTTCCAACGTTTGCAGTCGAAGTGAATAAAACTCTATCAAAAGATGGTGTCGATGAATCAAAAGATTCATATATTGAAATGACTTTTACAACATCTGGAACATTTAAAGAAATTTCTTCATCCTGAACTCTTAATCCATAATACTGACTATATGTTAGTCCATCAGAAATTGAAGTATTAATTCCAACACCAGATTGTTTATACTTAGATCTTGTAATTTCAACAGTTTCACTTCTAGAATATTTCTTTACTTTGCTGCTAACATTATTTTTTACTAATGTAACATTTACTGTTGCAGTTGTATTTGTTAAACCTCTAATTGTTAATGTATCATTACTTACGGTAACGGAATCTGATGATAAAGTAGCTATGGTTCCATTATTGTAATGAACCGAATATTTTTCTTGGTCAAATGCATCAAAATAAACTGAAGAGATGCCAAGAGTGGATGCAACAGTTGTGGCACTTAAAGTCAGTGTATTTGCAGTGATTGTTTGATTTGGAAGTTGGGCAGATATTCTTAGTGTAGAATTTGATAGATTTACTTTTGAAATATTATTATCAGGAAGACTTGTATAAAGATATGCAGAGTCTTGATTTCTAATAATTGGTGCGGCGGCAAAAATATCGGTTAAAACTGTGCTTGTAGGTAATGAACCTTCAAAAACTCCAGAAACGTTTGTAGTTATACCTGATAAAGTTATGGACAATCCATCTGCAGAAATAGAAGAAACTTTATTATATGTTTCTGTATTGAATCCAATTTTTTGATATCTAAGAATTGTATTTGTAGTTATACCTGTAAAAACACGTCCAACTGAAGTAACTGTTGATACTCCTCCACTAGCAGTAGAAATTGACACCTGAGTGATGTTACCAGGCATTCTAAATCTCTCAAGCACGGCATTTGCAGAGAAAGTTGCAATACCAGTAACAGAAAAATTAGAATCTTGTTTTATTGATTTTATATCTCTAGTTCCATATGCTGTAATAGATACAATTGTTCTTGGAAAATCAACACCATTAATTGATATTTGTTCACCTGGAGCAAAAGATCCAGATGTTTGCCTCAATGTAATTATTGATGAATTTGATCCAGCAGAAACTGCATATCCACTTGCTCCACTATTTTTACCTTTAACAAATGATGATGCTGGAAGATCAGTTGAACTGATAGCATTATTTAATGTTAAAGTGGTGTTTGTTTGAATATCATATAAGTATAAATCCCAATTTGTTGTTGCATTTCCATATGCTGAGTCGGTTAAATTGAAATTATATACACGAGCACTACCAACACCAGTTCCAGCCCCGTTCAAATCACTATAAAATGTGACAACTCCTTTTTGCTGTGGAACACCAGAAACATTATTAACTCTAAGGAGATTTCCCATTTCAAAAGAAATTCCAATATTCGATTCTGATTTAGTTTCTCTTGGTTTTTCTACATCTAAAATTGTAGTTGACTGCTTTTCAATATCATATCCTCTTACATAAGCTTTTCCAGGAGAAATTTTTAAACACATCAAATTATTTGACGGTGTATTTCCCTCTGAAGTTGTCTCATTTTTAAAAAATAGACCATTACTACCAAGTCTATCATTTAGTGAGTTATGAATAGATGGATTGAATGGCTCCACGGCATAATCACCAGACTCATCATATGTTCTTTGTGCCAAATAGTCTCTAATAATGTTATAATTACTCTTAGTTTCTATCTTTTTGATGAAACCATTTTCTACTCTGAGTAATTCAATAAAGTTAGTATCATTTAAATCTGTAAGTGCTCTTTTATCTAAAACTAGATTTATTTTAAATCTATCTGCTCCAGGAGCAGCATAATTTGTGAATCCTTTAGCATTATCATATAGATCTACATCATCTTTGGCAGTTACGATAGATTCATCAATTCTCAATCCAACTCTATAAGATGGTGTGTTTGTGTAATAATCTAAAAGTAGTGTTTGTTCTAATACATTTATAAAATACCCTCTTACAAAATATACTCCATTCCCTATAAATGCTGCAGATCCTGTTGAAGTTGCATTTAAAGAAATTAGTGATGCAAATGGTGTTCCCGAATTAATTGTAGTATTCCCATAAGTAATGTTTTCACTGGCAATTAAAGATTCTCCATCTTTAAACTGCGTAAAGTTAAAATCATTATCAGAATCGATGTATTTTACATAAATTGTTGGTTCTAAAATATTATTACCATCTACTAATTCAACGTGTTGAATTGTTGCCGTAATTCCTGATGTTTGTCCTGTAACTTTCTTCCCAATATATTGCTTAATGTAAAGTGATACATCTGTTCCAAAATTTGTTTGATTAAGTTTGACTGCATAAAACTGTGCGTCATATAAAATGTTTCCGGGTATCACTACGGACCCCTCTTTAAACACATGACTACCAAACGACTCTATTTGATTCTGTAAAATTGACTGAAGAGTAGTTAATTCTCTTGCTTGAACAGATCTTCCTGGATTAAATAAGACTTTATAAAAATTATTTTCAGAATTAAAATCATCATAATATGGGGTAATATTTAAATTTGTTTTTTGTGCCATTTCTTAGAATTCCAGGATAATTTTAACGTCTTCTTTTTGTCTTAAATTTCTTGTAACTAAGGGTCTGTTATCAATATAAATTATATCCCCTGTCTTTTTATTTATCTCTGGATTCGCAAGACCTTCTGTGAAAGTTACTCCTAGATCTATAACTTTATTGTTATTCGTAACTTTATTATCATTAAATGTAGTATCTATAGGAGCATTGAATGCAGAAGTGACGAATTGAATATTGTTTACAGATGAAGATTCAAAATCTAAAACCTCAGATAGATCACTAATTTGGGTATCATCAGTTTCATCTTCACTATTTGGAAAATATAAAGATCTGTCTCTAAAATATTTTAGAACTTCCGTGTTAGCATCGTAAGAAGCAACATATCCCTTTGCAGTTTTACCATCAGATTCTCTAACTTGACGTATTTCTTCTCCAATTATTGGCGTTTGACTAATTGATGCTAGTTTTATTGCATATAAAGAAGAAAATTGATTTTCTTCAAACAGAGTGTCTGAAGTATTATATTTTGGATTCTTTAAAACTCCAATTTGTGCAAAAGCAGTGCTAATTGGAGTATCTTCAGTTAAGTCATCAAATCTTGCATAAATTAAAACTCTATCTGCACCTAATTCTTTGTAAATATCATATCCATGACCTTTTGATGGTGGAATAATTACTATTAACTTAGCATCTTCTTGAACAACCCCTGCTCTCAGAGGACCAAGATCAACTATCCCATAAGTGTATCCTTTTCCACCAGATGTAACAGTGGCAGAAACGATTTTTCCATCAGTTACTTTAATAGATGCAGTAGCTCCAGTTCCATCTCCGTTAATATCAACTGTATATTCTTCGTCTCTACTTAGATAATTACTTCCTGCATTTGCAATATAAATTTTTTTAATTTGGTTTTCTTCAACATCAGAATTACCAGCATCTCGAATTCTTTCAATCTCACTGTCAACGGATATATCCCAATCATTAGGTAATACTATATACTCTGTAGAATCAAATTTTATGATATCACTTGGCAATAAAGTGAACAAATATTTCCATACATATCCGTCTCCACTAGATCCAGCTACTGAAGGATCTGCATCAGTGAAAGTTGGTTCGTCTTGAGATTTGTTTCCCTTAGGATTAGTAATTGAAGATCCATTGTCTATACATATATAAACTCTGTAATCACTATTCATTACATAATAATTACAATCATATAATCTTGGTAGTCCTGACACCGGTGCTAGATTAGTTGTACTATAATCATGTCGATACATTTCATACCTATTATTTTCAGTCCAAGTAACCTTTCTCACTATTCTTCTCACATTCGATGATGTAATTTTTTTACCAAATAATAAAGTATCTTTATAATGAGATAGATACTGTAAATTATCTACAGGTTCATCTGGACTAGAATCCCATCCCGTACTTCTACCAAATTTTGATTCTGCTGGATTTGGTAATCCTAAAAAAACATAATATGAATTATTATTGTTGTTAACAGAATCAACAAAATTTTCTGCATTAAATATTCTAAATTGATCTGTTATAATTGCGGACATGCTAATAGTTTTTTATCTATTTATAACTGTTTAGGGAGTGCCCCAGTTTCATATCTTAACTTCAATCCTATACCTCTTCTCTGGATAGTTGCAAATGTAGTTAATCCAACATCTACTCTATTTCCACTTGCACCAATAGAAATTGGTGTATTTGATCTAGTAGATATGGTTAATCTTCCCCATGAAAAATTGCCAACTGGATTTAATTCTGTTCCAAAAGTTGCCAATCCTATGATGTTTGAAGATGAGTGAACATTGCATGTGATGATTCCTAAATTATCATCTCCAACAACATTAGACCAACTATGAATTCGATAGATATTATCTAAGTAAGTAGTACCAACTCCAACAACTGACGTATCAGACGCATCAATCGATGTTACACCTGATCCGATTGAAGTATTATAAATGTAAATTGGATTTCCTGTCTGCAATCCGACTAAATTATTTGCGTCCAGATTATTAATGTGGAATCTCAATGCCAATGAAGTTCCAATACCAGCACTAGTAGATATTCCAGTTACAACACCAGAAAAACCTTTAACATCATTAACTCCACTCATTAATTCAACAAGACCTACGGAACTTGTTGTAATACCAGAATCGTTAATCATCAAAATATCGAAAAGTTCTGGTGATACATTATTATCGTAGTTAAAGAATTGTGCATCATCAACGAATATTTGTGTGTCCGTAGATGAAACACTCTTAATAACTTTTGCTGCTGGATATACTTGAGATTCTAAAGAGTCTCTTGATTTATAAACAAATGCACCATTTATCTTTTGATCTTTCTTTTGTTTTGTCCAACTTATTGGTTTTTCAAAAATTTCATCTATACCGACTCCATTATAAAGGTTTGTCTCAAATTTGTCAGAATATGCTAGATTAAATATAGTTCTATCATTTTGAGTTATTGTGTTTGGATATTTATTGTTCTTATATACTTTTACAATATCACCAGACTTTAAAGTTGGATATACATTATCATTAACGGCACTATCATCTCCGATAGTTCCTCTATAGAAGAAAATAGAAATTTCATCTTCTACTTTTGGTGCCGTTGTGAATGCAAAAGATGTACCCCCATTGAATGAGTATGAAACTCCTGGTTCTTGTAAAACTCCATTGATAAAAATCAAAAGTAAATTTTGAAGTTCTATGATCGAATCTTCATCTTTTTCAAAACTTAGCAACTCACCATTATAGTATAATGGGAAAGTTTGTCTAATACCATCTTGATAGTTTTTAATTGAGTCGATATAATTCAAGTTTCCAAATTGCCAAGCAGCAAAAGAATCAGAAAATGTATCAAGAACAGTTAATGTAAATGGTGATATTGGGTTTGATAGTCTTCTATCGGTTACAAGACCAATGGGTTTAAATACATCACCTCTTTTGAAAGAATATCCTTGTCTTGATATATTGAATCCTGTTACTTCAAAATAAGTGGATCCTATACCTGTTGTTGAACTTGCTCCAACTTCAACATTTAGTAATAATCCAATACCTGTTTCAGTTGTTGTTCCAATACCAATTCTAGAAATTCCAGTAACCTCTAAATTTTCATATGATGGATCAGAAACAAATATTTTTGGATTACTATATCCAGTTCCACCAATACTAACTGTAAATGATAATGTTCCACCAGCACCTACAACTGCTGAAATACTAGCAGCAGTTCCAACATGACCTTTTTCATATACTGTGACACCAATTGAAACTATACCATTATAACCAGACCCGACTATATCAGTTGTACCAAGACCCACAGATACAATTGAACCCCCAGCACCAACAACCGCAGTTACAGATGCACCAACTAATGGTGCATATCCAAGTCCAGCAGATGAACCAAGAGAAACAATAATTCCACCTCTAGGTATTTCATTTTGATTAATATCATATTGTGAAATGATATCAAGATTTGGTCTTATACTAGAGAAAACTACACTTGTTACTCCAGAAACTCCTAAAGTTTCAATAATTTTAAAATTATTCTCTGGATTATTTTCTGTTGTTGGTGATTGGAAAAGTCCATTTATAAGGACAAGTCCGCTTCCTCCAGTTGTTCCTAAACCAACAGTATTTGCACCACCAACAGTAAGTGTAAAAGTTCTACCTATTCCATTAAATTCATTTGATATATTATCAAAAACTACATTAGAACTATAATCTTTTCTTAAAAATACTCTTCCATTAAACTCTGAGGTTTGGAACACTAAATTACTGGAATCTCTTTCAATTTGAGGATTTCCTCTTGGTGCTTCAGTAAAGTAAATATTATTACCTTCAATATTATAGGCACCTCTATATATTTTAACTTGAGCACCAGAAGAATGGGAGGTTGAAGAAGATCCAACAGATCCTCTAGTTACTTCAACTAATGATGTTGTTCCAATACCACTTATTGGACCAACACTAGTAGTACCAAAACCAACACTGTTTACACTCATATATTCATTATCAATTTTTAAAAGATCTCTTGGAAATATTGTGCTTATTCCCGATAATGCAAATATTGTTGAAGTTGATCCAATTCCAACAGAAAGTTGATGTGATGATTTTGTAAAAGATATTGGATATTGAATTACATCATCTATTGTTATGATTGTTTTTTCATTTTTCTTTGCCATCTCAAACTGATGAGCATTTCCACTACCACTAGAAACAAAAGTAACTGCTGTTCCTGCTCTTGTTGTGGCAATTTGGAAACTATTTTCAGTTTTGTTGACAACAAATACTGAGGATGGTAATGTAGTAGTAATTCCACCTAGAGTATAAACCATAGGTGTAGCTGCTAAACCTACTATTGTAGATTTAGGTGTATAAATTAACTCTTCGTTTTCACTGAAAAAATGATTTAATGAGGTAAACGTTCCTGCAATAGAAATTTGTGAATTATCTGTTGGATCAAACTCTCTTGCAAAAACTTTCAATTCATTTGAAGTTAACGGGAAATCTTTTCTATTAATTCTAATTCCACCTAATGAATTATAAAAATTAACTCTAATCGATTCTTTTCCTAAAATATTATTATTTTCGACATAAGTTAAATCAGGTGGTGTATTAACTACATCTAGAGTTTGATATAAACATTTACTTAGATTTGAAATAGAGAGGTTTTGAGTCACTCCTGCATCTGGATAAAATTTTAATACAAAATTATTTCCAGAATTTTCAAAAGTTCCCCCAAATGTACCTAATCCAATCATAGAATCTGATGTAGATATACCACTTACAGACAAGAATTGCATTTGTTCAGTATAAACATCAACATCATCATGAATCATCATTATTTGGTGTAGTGCTTTTGTTGATCCAGCACTAACTTCTACTACTGATTTTACACAATTAAATAATCTTGCATTTATGTCAAGTATTGATGTTGATAATCCAGATGTTGTAGTCTGATGATTTGAAATATAAACGGCACTTCTCTCTGATCCATCAGGTCCTGTTTTTTTAAATCTATAAATGCTACTAACACCCACTACACTAGTAGTTCCAAATCCAATAATACTTGATTTTACTGTAACATTGTCCGATACCAATGTGTTTGTAAAATTAAGAGACAGAATATTAGATTGTAGATTTGAACTGAATGATCCTATAAAATTGCCAGAGTAACCTTGTTGGTCACTGTTGTCAAAATAGTATTCAGATATAAATGTATCTCCTCCGTTTTGAGCTACATATAATTCTACAAAGTTAATTTCATTAGTTAAATCATTTATAACTTGAACAGAAGCATGGAGTGATTCAAATGAAGTTGATGCTAACGAAACAATATTTGTTGTTATTCCTGGAGCAGCTTTATCAATAGAATTAAATAGATTTATAAAACCAATAGATGTTGATGCAATTCCTATACGAGTTGCCTCAAAATAACTTTGAATCCATTTCAAATCATAATCCTTATTGTAAGAATTTATGGGAGTAAATCTCAAATAAACTTCTTCAAATTCATTTTCTTCTATCGAAAAATCTCCAATTTTTTCTTCAGAGAAGTGAGTTAATCCGATTCCTGAATTTACGAGAGTTCCTTTTTCAAAAATTGATATATCAGTTCCATTGTTTAATATTATTAAATCAGAAAACTGTATTTCTGTTTTATCGGAAGAAGTAACTCTAACTAAGATGTTGATATAAGAATTATTCTCTTCTGTTAAATTAATTAAATTTAAGAAATTTAAAGGACTTGTTTCTAAATTTGAAAATAATCTATTAATATTATCTAGTTTTAATACATTATTAGTTACATTATTAATATATGGGGTTAATATTTTATTTTCTAATCTTAGGAATTTTGAATAATTGTTAACAACATCAATATCTTTTGATAAATCAAAATTGTAAATTGTATCTACTCGTTGCTCTTCAATAATATCTCTAATTATTGTAGTTACATTTTCACTTCCTACACCAACAGAAGTTATAGATGTTATGCCAGTATCACTAAAGTTTTTAGTTCCTACACTATGCAATAAATTATTTACTGGAGTTTTAAATTCTTCATATGTTATAGGACTCTTAATTGTATATGATAGATTTTGATAGTAATCATTATCGGGTATTACCTGAGTATCGTCATTTAAAATTCCGATGTTGTTAGACCAACCAATATTTTTATCAGTTGAAAAATCAATTTTAAATCTACCTAAATTTTCTTTAATATTTTCGACAGTTGCAATTGTTCCAGATTCTTTTCCTTTAAATGTTTCACCTACTGATAATTCATAAGATCCAACAACTTTAATGAAAGACTGATCATAATATACAATTTCCAAATCTCTTTCAACTTCATCTGAAATAATTTTTTCTCCAATTATGAATGATGCTCTATTTTTAGAGAACTCAAATGTTGGATATGTATTTTTATTAATAATTACTGGAATAAAATCTTGAATTGTTTTTGCAATTCCGGTATTTGTTGTTATTCCAGAAATATCAATAACAATTTTGGCTAAAATTCCAGTTGTATCATCAAAACTGCTAACATTGAAGAATTGGTATCCATAATCTTCAGAATTAAATCCATCACCATCAGTACTTTCCTTTTGAATTCCCTCAATAAATACTTCATCTCCTGCTTGGAAAGGATCTGGTGTGAATCCACTGACAGGTTTAGAGATAAAGCAAGTAAATATTCCACTAGAAGATGATTGAACTTGTTGAATACTAAATCCGTTTGTGTTATTTGTTGCAAATAAGTTCACTTCTGTATCTGGAACTCCTTTTGGATTTTGTATAATTTTTACAGAAGATACTGAAGAACCTGACAAAGTGGCTTCCAAAATGCCACTATCTATTTTTTCTCCAGTAAGAGTATTAACTATTGTAATAGATGGTGGATTAATATAATCCGATCCTCCACTGGTAACAGTAACTACACCAATTGTATTTGCATCTTTTATAGCAATTTGAGGAGAAATATAAGCAACAGGTTGTAAAGTAGGATCTGATGGATATTCAAATCCTTCATTTATTAATTTCAGTTCTTTGATATCACCGATATTTTTTGTCTTACAAAAAACATTAGCATTAATACCATCAATTGAATTTATTTTATTGATAATTGGAATGGTCTTAGAATTTGATCCCTTAGAAATTATGCTAATTTCTTTAACTGATCCTTTTGCATTCAATGAATTTGTAAAATATTCTAAATTATTACACTCTGTTTTTGCATATGAAATTCTTTCTGGTCCCTTTTCTAAGTAAATATTGAAAGTTGTTGTACCAACACCAGAAATTACATAGTTATCATTATAAAAACTATCAACAAAATAAATTTGTGAATAATTAATAATATCAGTGTCAGCAGTACTAATATATCCAGATTTTTCTAGATTATAATATAATTTAGTCGGAACATTTTCACCATAATTAAGTGTTAATCTAGCAGTAGTAGAAACTCCTACTGTTCCAACACCAGATATAGTAAACGATGTGCTAGATCCTGCCGATACAAATTCATTTTTAAAATCTTTATCATTATAAATTTTTAATTTATATCCAACTAAGGAAGAATCTGATAAATCAAATATGAGGTTATTATTTTTAGTTACTTGAATTTGAGGATTTATCAAGGAAATTGATTGTATGGATCCTCCAGTGCTTGCAATACTTACTACTGTTGGAGAATCTGTTCTTACAGCATCGATATAAGTTTCACATACTTTTATCTTATTTTCGTCAACTTTATAAACGTAATAAAATCCTGTAGTTAATCCAGATGCTACAATATTGGCACTATATTTTACTTTATCTCCAGTTTTTAACTTATGCTGTGGAATGGTTATTTCATTTGTTAGTGTACTGATACCTGTAGAACTAAATCCTATAGAATTGACTAAAATAAATTTACTATCAGCATCATTTTTTAATCTTACAATTGTAGACGTTCCAATACCTACGTTTAAATTTGGTTCTACATTTAATATAATGGAGTCACCATCTGATAACTCATGTGTGGTAGAAACTGATACTGTAGTTTTATATCTTTGTACTGTTCCTTTAAATTGATCGAAAATACTTTCAATTGAATATTCATCATTATCATCACCATTACTGTGGAAAAACAGTTCTGGAGCAGTAAATGAAGTTTTTAAACCTATTAAATTAATGCTCTTATTTACAACATAAAATTCTTGAGATGTCCCACTAACTGGAATCAAATATGTATTTGATCCATCTGTAGAAACTGAAATATTTCCACTAGGTATAGTAAACAGTATTCTTTGATTAGTTACGAATGGGTGATTTTCCAAATAAATTCCTTTTATTGGGATATCTCTAGTAACCGTAGAATCTCCAAAATTGAAAGATACTGAATTACTTGTACCAAGTGTTGTGCCAACTCCAACAGATTCTCTTGGATTGAAGAAAACTTTATCGTTTATTTTTGAATTAAAATAATCTAGGTTTGATGCAATTGTAAATGAATTTGGAAATACTGAAATTGTGGATGATGCAGAATGAGAAGATCCAGCACCAGTTAATCCTCTTTGTACTTTTAAAATATTTTCGTTTTTGAAAATGCCAAGAACTTTTAATGTTTCGGTTCCAATTCCAATACTACTTCCAACTGAAAGAGAATTTGGAATTTGAGAAACGTAGATTTCAGTAGATCCAATAGATGTTGCTTGAGGAATATCTCTTACAACTGTAGAACGTTCTGAAGATACACCTATCTTATAAAATCCATCTAACGTTGTAAGATTAGTAGAAAATCCAGATAAGGTTACATAATCATTATCTTTTAAATTATGATATGGTAAAATTGTTATTTTTGTTTGATTTTGATTATTCCACGAAGCAATGGAATTATTATAAGTTTCTGTTGTCGTTACAATGTTCTCAATTTCTTTGCCATTTATTGAAGAAACTCTAGCAGATATTCCAATTTTTTCATTGTCAATAAATTCTAATAAATCATTAATTTTGTAATCTGATCCAGGATTGATAATATCAAAACCACTAATAACTCCACTAGAAATTGAATCTACAGTTAAAAGTTGGTTTTTTAAATCCAAATAACTTGGAATAAAATCGTTTTCAATATTTGGATCGACCAATTTATATGGATATGTGTTTCTTAATAAATCGTAGTTAGCAAAATCAAATGTCTGGTCTAGATAATAATTTTCATTTAGTGTGTTAGATCTATATGAATCTCCAATAAAATAAGGAAACTTTGGTTCAGAATTTATATTATCAATTGGTGAAAAATACGCATAAACTCCATTTGGAAATTCTGGGGTTTTACAAAATCTCCCATTATGAATATCTAAGTCTCCACTTCCATCATATCGATAATCTTCAATAAAAAATCCTGCATCAAATCCCGATGGTCTGTCAATGTATGCAGTGTCTAATACATAACTTGAAGTTAAAAGTTTTACAGATGTGGTACTATCTGGAGTACTATATCCATATGCACCATAAATTGGATTGCCATCATATGCCCATCCAATAATTTTTGAGTGGAACGTTCCGTCATCTGCAAAACAATTTTGTAAAGCACTGAAGTATCCAGAAACCGAATACTTCAACTTATTATTTAAAGTTTCTGTATAAATTTCTGAATCAAATCTCTTAGTATCATTAACTGTTAAATTTCTAATTGATACATCAAAAAGTGCATTAGACCCAGCAGGGATAACTTTAATTTTTGAACTAGTTGAATATCCGATACCAGAATTAGTAACAGTAACATTAGTAATTTTTCCACCACTAATTATGGGTACTAGTTCCGCCCCACTACCAGTTCCTGTTGGATCTTCTACAATGAGGTCTGGTGAAGAATAATACTCTTTACCACTATATTCAATTCTAACCGAATTGATAGTTCCATTGATAATATTTGGAACCATCTTAGCATCTTTTCCATTTTGAATAGTAATAATTGGTTTCTTTTCAAAATTTAAAATGGATGATCCATATCCAGTGCCAGTTTCATATAGATAAGCATCAATTATTTTTCCTCTTACCTTAGGAGTTATTTGAATGGTTTGACTTGTACTTATACTTGGTGTTGTAAATTCTACAAAAACAGAAATTTGTGGATAACTAAAATATTGATATCCATTTCCAATTGAAAAGAATTTAACATAATTTTCTCTTTCATAATTTGATCTTATTGTTGCTCCAATGCCAGCATCACAAATTCTAAATGAATCATCATCAACTTTTAAAACATAAAACTGATTAGACGTATTTGTAGAAATTCCAGATATTGCAGATGTTTCATAATTATATTTAATTAAATCACCATCATTAAATCCATGATTTTTAAAATTAATTGTATGATTAAATGTAGAGATACCGGATGGTTTAACAATTAATTTTCTATTTGTATACTGTTGACCACCATCAATTACCTTAATTTCAGTAAGAGTATTTTTGCTAGATGATGTATAGAACTTATGAATACCAGAAGTATTAACTGTATTAAATCCTACGGTATTAATTCCTAAAGAATAATCGGATAAAGATTGATATAATCTAACTGTAAGGTCACTAGTTTTTTTTATATAATATGGAGAATCACTAATCAGTGTAGAATTTCCTGTACCTATTCCAACTCCTAAATTTCCATTTGAACTATAAATTACTTCCTCACCATCTGAAAAATTATGTTTAGTTAAAAATGTAAGTTGCCCAGTGGTGGTGTTGATTCCACCAGAATTAGTTGTAGTTCTTGCATCGAAGAAAACTTCTCTTACTCTTTTTTTAATGACTGGTTCTAAAATTGCACCAAATCCATTTCCACCACTAACCCCTATAGAAACTATACGTTGAATATCAAAACTCTGATCTTCTACATAAGTTTTTTCTATTGATCCACTTACAACAGGTTGAATAAATGCTGTGGATCCTACCCCTGCAGAAACTGATATAAAAGGTAGATTTATAGCATCATAATCGATGCCACCATTCAAAACTCTAACAGAATTTAATGGTCCATAATAAATTTTATCTAATGACTTGTAGTTACTAATCTCTACTCCATTGACTAATAAACCAACAGGTCCAGATAAAGTTTTTTCATTAGATCCATTATCAATATTATTTGTAAGTGAAAATTTCTTAAGAATTTTTTGAGGACCTATTTCACCAGATCTTTGAGAATATAAAGTAAACTTATGTGTTCCTATTCCAGAAATATAAGGAGAATTGAACGTCAAATAATTTGAACTTCCTATAAAAGATTGAGATGAATATAATCTTATTCTTTTTTTATTCGATTCCAAAACCTCAACATAATATGATCCAGTTTCTAATCCTACGAGTGAATCTTGCTCTGGTTGATAAAAAATCCTATCTCCCGTCAAGAACGGAACATTATCTGGAAAAGCAATTATTGTAAAGTCATCATCAACTTTACCTGTTAAAATTCCAGTATTATTATCAATATAGTTGGTATTTAAATTTTTTGTTATCTGATAATTGTATGGAATAGATAATCCTCTATTATTTGATGGCAATGAGTTAGATGCCACATATGCATAATCATTATCACTATAAAGATTACTTACGTCAGATATGATGGAATCATTACCATATGTTAAAGGCACGTTTAAGCTACTAGCTTTGCTAACCTTTCTTCTTAAATCATACTTTACATCTGGATTTGGAACAAAACTAAAACCAAATAACTGAATAGATTTTGAATTATCTTGAATTTCTTCATTAACATATGTTGTAAATACAACATTCGATGTTCCCCTTTCTACAATCTCAATTTCATCTCCATATTTTAGACTGGTTCTATCAATTGATGATTTTAAGTTGAGAGATTTTGGTCCACCAAAATTATCAATATAATATCTTGAGTTGGAATTATAGAACCAAGAATTCACCAATATTTCTTTAAAACTTTTTTCACCAAATTTAGTTTGACCAATCGGGTTTCCAAGGCTCTTAACATATACAAAGTCACCCTCAGAAACACCACTCAAAGATTCTGATATTTGAGTAAAATCTGATAGAGATCCAACTATTCTAAACTGAACTTCTTTGCTTGTATCACCATTTTCATATCCAATGTAAATATCACTTGTTCTCACATCATCTGCTTGCCCAATTTCAAACTCTATACCAGAACATCCAAAAAACTGATTGATACTCTTATTTGTATAAGTAATTGTGTTTATTCCAGATATAATTGTTCCTGACTCCGGAAATCCAATTGTAGAGTCTACAGAGATTATGGAAGAACCAACAGAAATAGTCTCTAGACACTTTGTAGATGGGGTAACACTAAACTTTCCTTGAACTGTTGGAAAATCATCATATCCAACAAATAAAGATAATTTATAATATTTTTTTCCATTTCTAGTAACAATTTCAACTTCTGATACTGATGCATTTGTATCTGGATCAGATTTTTTTTGAATTGTTTGTCCTGCTAATTTATTAGGTTCTCCAGAAATTGCTTCTATTAATACAACCTTTCTTCTAATAAATTCTGCAGATGATGGTTTAATTAAGAAATTTTCAAGATTAACAACAGTTGCATTGACTCCGTATAAAACTTTGAATAAAATTTTAAAGGATTCGTCTGTTCCTTTTGCTTTATAAAAAGATCTTGCTTCTTTTATAAAATTACCAACATTAAGATTGGATACAAAGTCCAAATCTTCCAATCCTGGTGTAAGAGAATATTTTAATTTTTTATAAAATTCTTTTAAGAATAAGGAACTTAAATTTTTAACGATTGCGTATTGCTCATGAGATTCTGCACTGGAGGTTTCAAATAGTAATTCTTCTTGATTTAATTCTTGGTGATAACTTGTAATTCCACTGAATCCTCTATGGCAGTTAATGAAAGAATTTGTAGTAATTCCTGTATAAGTGATAATTTCATTATCAATTTTTAATAAACCATATTGTTTTGGAAATCCTTTAGTGCTGTTTACATTAATTGTAATTTTATTGACAGTTCCTATGCCAGATGTTAGATATGTGCTATCAACGATAACTTCTGGTGTAAGATTATCTAACTTTAAATATTGATCTAAATTCTCGGCGACATCAACTGGACCACTCTGATATTCTTGAGATATGTAATATTGTTTTAAAAACTCTGAAGCTTTTGGATTTTCATCCAAAATAAAACTTGGAAGTTGATTTTCAATAACTTGATAAACTTTAACTCTTGAATCAAACCCAGTTTGTATCATATTACTTTCTTATTAAATTTCCGTTTAAGTAACTAGATGTATAGTAGTTTTTGGAGAACTCGGTTCCAGATATCTCTTCACCAGAAGATATAACATCTCTTACCATATTTATTTCACTTTTATCAATGCTAAAACTTAAATACAATTCTTTAAGACCAATAACATCATTTGATTCTGGTACTGCCTGAATTTCGATAATGTTATTTGGTAATGATGTTGATATGATATTCAGGGTTCCTAAATTTATTTCCCCTTTTACATAATCAACTGTACCAACAGATTTAATAACAACTCTAGTTTCTGTTTCTGATATTGGTTTTACAATAGAAAGAACACCAGTTTTTTTATCTGCATTTGGTTTATCAGTAATATAAACTGTATCTAGATCATTTTCTACAATAAATCCCGTTGATTTGATATTGTAAGAATCTTTCCCAACATGAAACTGATTTCCAAAACAGAGTTCATATTGTGCATATGTGTTTAAAAGTGCTTTTAGATCTCTTCTAATACGAACTTTAGTGATGTTTGATGTTATGGCAAAATCAGTATTGTCAATAAGTTGTAATACTTTACTATATTTGAATCTTCCACCAAACTTATTCAGATCAATAGAATTTGCATATTTTGTGAGAGAGTTTGTAACCTTAGTTTTTAAAGCAGATGCTGAGGATGTTTTTGAATAATCAAAATAAACTGAAGAGTCAATCTCAACATACAAAACTTTTAAGTCAATTATCTTTTGATTGATACCAGAAATGCTATACTTTTTTAGTTCATTTAAAATTCGTGTCTTATTGAAGTCAGATACAAAAGTTCCATTTTTTGGTTTGATACTAATCTGAACATTTCCATATTCTGGAGGATCTAATTCTTCACCACCAATAACCGATACTGACTCAGTATCTGGATAGATTCTTTTGATAATTGTTTCATAATCATTTGCCGTTACTGCTCTATGTTGAGAGGAGTAAACTCTTGGAGCAAAGTACTTAATTGAATCAATCTTCTCAATATCATCACCATTCTGTGATGCCTGATTTGTTGTGACAGATACAGGAGTGTTTAGTGGAAGAATATTTCCATCAGAATTTTCAAGTGTTCCAGAGAATAAAAATCGAGAGGCACCATTACCATCCTTACCGTCAGTTATAATATAATTAACAGTTATAACAGTTCCATCTTCATTTGTTGCATTACCCAGTTTTTTTCCAATATATCCATCACCAAACAGTATTTCATACTTCTCATCTTGTACTTCTTGAATCAGATAAATTCTTGACTCTGATCCTACATTGATAATATCTTCTACTTGATAATATTCATATCCCAGTCCACTTTCTGAGGTTTTTCTGACGTAAACTTTAATTGTCGAACTATCAATAAAAGAGTTATTCAAGATAAATCTTTGATCTAATGATCCATCATATGTGAATCTATTTGTTAGAAAAGTTCCCTGATAAATTTCTATATTATTAAATGATGCAGTTCCAGAAGAATTTACTGGAACTGTGATGTCTTCTGGAATCGAAAAGACATAATTTGTATTTTCTACATCTCCTGTACAAACAAGACCTGCCTTCAGAGTCAGTGTTTGCGTCGTTGGTAGTCCAGACCCATCTACGAGTCCAGTTATTTCAAAAGATATTCTTGCCTTTGCTGCAGATCTAGATCTTGGAACATACCCAATATTTCTTGCAAGTGAAACAACATTTTCACGAAGAGTTGCAGAGTCTAAGAAAGACTCATTTACAATCATATTCGAGTTAAATGCTGTAATGTAAGTATTATATGCTAACGTATCAATAAGAACTGAAAAGTTAGACCCCTCAAAATCGAAGTCCGTAAAGTTTGAGTTCTCACGGATATAATCTTTGATAGAAGTCTTAATCTGATCAAAATCTAGATTGGTAAACTTAGTGAAAGGCATTTTATCTTGTTGCCTCTAAGAGAAATGAATATTCTTGAGTCGGAAACTCTTGACCGATAATATCAAAGATTACAACAACGTTAAATGTATTATCATCTGGGTTAGGTTCAACTTCAACATTAATATTTTCAACCCTAGGTTCAAAGTTGGTTATTGCAATTTCAATTTGATTTTGAATAACTGATGCAGTACCAAAATCGACAAATTCAAATAAACTTGATCTTACGTCAGATCCAAAAGATGAATTGAAAAATCTTTCTGTAGGGATGGTTTCAACAATGTTTCTTACGGATCTACGAATCGCAGACTCATTTTTGAGGATCTGCAGATCTTTTGTTACTGGATGTGGTTCAAATGATAAACTAATATCCTTAAAAGATCTAGAGGTCCTCTGTATTGCCATCGATCAAGAGTTTTCTTTGCTTTATTTATATTTACTTCCAGGGAGATCCATAGGTTGGTTCGGTTCCATACTCCCAATCATCGTAATCCTCATCATTACGAATCTTTTCATGTAGTTCAACTTGTTTTTTAAGATCATGACGTGGTGCCAAATCGTGTATAACCTCTTGAATTACTCGTTTTTGTGATGTAGAATCATAATCTGTGATTAATTTGGCAGTTCCCCACATTTCTCTCATGTAATTCGGGTCTCTATCGACTGGTAAATTAGACATTTTAGCTCCTGTTTTAAGTTAATAAAACAGAACTTTTATAAAGGAGGTTGCTATCTCCTTACTTCTATTTAACGATCCAGTTCTCTGAGTGAATATGAGTCGGAATTCAAATATTTCAATACTTCTAGAGCAATCAAACGTGGATTTCCTTCACCACAAGTGTAAACATCGACTGCCAAACACCCATTTTCTGGCCATGTGTGACATGAAACATGACTTTCAGACAGTGCAATAACAACTGTACATCCTTGTGGAAGAAAACAATGTGAAAAGGTGTTCAGAATTGTCATCTTTGCACGTTGAATACCCTTGATCATGACGTTTTGTAGAGATTCAACGTCATTGATAAGGTTAAAATCAACATTGTACACCTCTAGGAGCAGGTGTTTACCCATTGAAAACTGTTTCAACTCAATTTTTTTGTAAAAAATCTATTTATTGTGCTTCCTGAACGTAGTATCCAAGTCTTACATCGTTCAGATAACCGTTTGCAGCATAATATCGAGTGTCAGAATGCAAATTTGGTGAAAATTTAAGATCTTTCCTCTTATCTTCATCAGATTTGTCCCATGATGGATATAATTTTGATCCGAGAGGAAGATCCCATATCTGATCATTACCAGTTCTGAGATGAATTTCAAAAGGATTTGAACCTTTAGACTCAATATTTAAGTATTCTACGTCAATTTCTTGAATAAAATCAGGTAGTTTAAAATCGGGGATATTTACTTTTTCCCAAACTTCAAATCGAACTAGGTTATCCTCCTTCTCATGAGTACCAATCATGGCACTGAATGGAATCCAACGATTATTTTCCCGTTTGTAATCAATACTAAAATGATCCCCCATAAGATATTCACACCAAAAATAACCTGGTGGAACAAATTTATGAAGAATCATGTCTTCGGTATGAATTTTTGGATCCAAATCAATTTTTTTGGCTCCAATACCTTGTCCAAATAAATTATAAATTGGTCGTACAATATATGCACCTTTCTTCTTAATTGGAACACAGGCAGGTCCACACTCATATTGAAATCGCATTGCAACCTCAAGTTTATTAAAAACCCAACGATATTGTGGATAGGCTTCCCAAGCCTGTGTATCATCATCAATCATCCCTTACCTTGCCCTCTGTACTTTTTACGTGCTCCATTACGAGACGAAGCAGCATACTTGGTTCCCATACCGTCTCCTTGACGAGACTTTTTAGGAGGTCCTGGAATATAAGAACTATTCTTATTCAGTCCACCTTTTGCTTTTGCAGCCATTGATTATCCTCCAATAAAATTTCAGTTTCAAGATCTTCAGGTCGTGGAGAACCTGTCTGATAAAATTCTATCGACAGATCCTCCATTACATTGAAATATTCTTCCTCTGTAAGACCAGTATAAATTCGTCTACCCTTACAAAGAATATTGTAAGTTTCCGTTTTCATATCAAATAATTCTTGTTTTTTCGTGACCGACTCTAATACGAGGGTCGCACCAGATTTCAAAGCCTGCTTCCTTTGCATCCAAACAGAACGATACATCTTCTCCACACATGTCCTGAACCTCACCAGATTCAAAGACTTGCATCTTGGGTGCAAACCAGGGATACTTCATCTCCGAGTGCTCGAAGACTCCGTTCTTGATCAGAAGCCAACCAAATCCAGTATAGTCAACTGTAAATGGTTTGCGACGCTTGGAGATGCTTTCAATGGTTTCGTGATTCATGACTCCACCATTGTTACGGAAGTCATCCTCTTCTAACCAGTGTGCCACTGAGGTTGTGCGGCCGTCTTCGGTACAATACCAACCTGCTGCAATATCTTTCTCCATGAGAACTAATTGCCAGAAACTTTCTGTACTGAAAACAATATCACTATCAATCCACAGTTGCCAATCATAATTTAGTTTTCCGTCCCAGGGAATCTGATCGGGTCCTCGCAGCACATTCGCACCTAGACACTTGCATCTTGCAAAGTTCACCATTGATGAATAGTCCTGCGAGATTTGAATGCTGGCTCCCGCTTGCACTAAGTCAAAACAAAGTTGTACAAAGTTTTTCAGATAGATATACGAAACACCTCTACCTGGCAGACAGAATACAATTGATTTGCCTCTTACAAGTTCTCTTGCTCTATCATAGTCCCACTCATCTCCTTGAGTCGATGGGGTTGGGGCTTTTGCTTTTACAGTAAATCCTTTAGCCATAATTGAGTGTAATTACTTCAGTATCATACAGTATTATCTATGCGTTGTCAATCTTCTTTTTCTGAAAGAATGAGTTCGTCTCCTGAGAGTTCTAGTTTAATCTCAGTGTCTTCGTACCATGAAAGATCGTTCACAACGTGCTCTGGTATTCTAATATAGTACTCACCCGTGATTGGATCGACTTGTAGGGGCTCAAAAATTTCTCCGGAATTTTTTTTCATTTATACGAATCTTATTTTATTTTTTTATATAGTAAAAAAAATTTTTATATTCGAAGTATAGAGAGATGGCAAAAGCAAGACTTTATAGCTTACAGGGACCCATGGTTTTTATATCACGGCGGCAACCCCCGCACCGCATCGGGCACGGGGACACTGCCAAATCACGAACGAATGACACTGCCACGGTAGTCTGTATGTAACCCTGCAAGTTCCCATGCGGGGAAACCATCAATGCCATCACGTTTGTAACAACGACCGAACTCATCATCACGGTGACTGTTAAGTTGCGGACGACCCTTTACTACATTCGTTGCCACCCATATGGTCTCACGAGTGTTAAGATCAGTTGCGATGTTGTAGAGTGCCATGAGAGAAAAGTGTGAGTGGGAAAGTGTAATCAAACGTAGTTAAATTGACGTGCCTGATCAAACACACTGTAGAACATATCCCATGCGGGGGTATCAACGACAAATTTGTCGTTGATACCGGTATCAACGACAAAGGAGGAAATGCCTACCTGATCACATACCCAATCGTATGCCATATCCGCATCGGCATTGTTATCAAGCACGAACTGATAGAGACCTTCGATTGCACCACGGAACGCATTATCTTCCACCAGTGACATCCAGGTGCGACCGTTGCTATTATCTTTGATCATCACTTTGCCAGTGATGCTGTAAACGGTTTCGAAGTTCATGTGTGTTTCGTTTGGTATGCTTTAGTATTGCACGGATTCAGGGACACCGCAACACCCTGTGTGCCACTAATCAGACTGTCACCAGATAACAGGATTGCCCTGCAGATCGGTTACAGTTCCCTGCTCATTGTCGTTTGCAATTGATTCAAGAATCCGCAGGATATCATCACCATTGTTACCTTGACGGAGCAGAGAAATTGCCAGAGATTGAGTCATGAGAAAAAAGAGTGAGTGTTAACGAAAGGAGAAAAGTTTAGGGTGCCAGGTGAGCAGGAGATCCACATGATTTGTAGAACTCAACCATTCGCATTGCCTCCTCATAAGTGCGGAACCATTGTGACCTCCACTCACACTGATTGTAGGGAGTCTGATAACGAACTTCGTAACGGGTCATTGTGAAACTTAAGAGGTGAACAGTAAGAGTCAGTGAGGAGAAAAGTTCAGTTCAGACGCATACCAGAGAAGAAAGGAATTGTGCCGAACTGAGAGGAAGAAAAGAACCACTGAAAGTTCTTTTGAAAGATACCTTCACCAGGGCAACCGTGCTCAGAAAGAATAGCATTCAGACGGGATTTGGTAGTGTTAGAACGCCACCCACCATCGAACAATTCGATCCAGGTTTCACCAATTCGGGCAATCAGATTACCGTGCAGAAAGACATCAGAAACGTTGGAACATGTGATGACCTCGGTGTTTGCCATCTTGAAATCTTTGCCTTCGGTGATGGCAGCATTCATCAGACGTTCGATCTTACGCATGGGGTGCGGTTCGTTTGGTATGCTTTAGTATTGCACGGATTGGGGGGCATTGCAACCCCTTGTGGACGGTTCCCTAAGTGTCACACGCAGGGAATGGTCTGGTGGTTGATCACATCACCACACTCAGGTTCACCATACTCTGCAACAGTATCGCCCAGGCAATCTTCTGCCCAAGCATAGGAATTGGACTCCTCATGCATAGACCAGCAGAGGTCATTTGCCTGATCAAGAGTATAGCAAACCTCAGTCTCATTCAGTGCGGGGCAGTGAACAGTGTAGGTGAACATCGGTGTTCGTTTCGTTTGGTATGCCTTAGTATTGCACCGATTCGGGGGTTCCACAAGGGGGTGTGTGCCACCTTCTCAACTGGCACACTGAAACCGTCCGTGGTTGAAATTTGCATTAGAAAAGACCTCACGATTCACCAGTTTGAACATACCAAACTCATTGGTCATCACATAACCCTCAGCATCGATTCTGTTGCCGTACAGGTATGCTGCAGGACCATCATTGCGGCAGAGATAGAGGCAATCATCTTTGATCGACTTCACCAGTGCCCACAAACGCAGGAGGTTAGCATCACAATCAAAGTCATCAGGGTTGATCTCTTCACCAGCACGAATGCAGGCATTGATTTGTTGTTTGATCTTTGCTGCCTCTTTTACACTTACAAACTCACAGGCAGTAGACATTTGACGGGCAAAGTCACAGATTTCTTCTACATCAGCAAACGATTCTTGCCCGTGTTGAATGTATGCTTTGGGGCACACAAATTTCACATAAGGTGTATCAGTGATGATAAAGTTCATCGGGTGTGCCACAGCATCCCGCAGATCTTTATCGGCAGTGTAGAACGTATGAGGTGCTACAATGATCTCCTGATTGACTACCTCGGGGAACTGGTAAGTGATAGTGTTGGGAGTGTATTCAGTATCCCCACCAAACCCGATAAAGTCTCCCTGAAAAATGTACTCTGTACGAGGAAGATAATCAAAACAAGAGTGCAGAATTGTTGCAACTTGTCCACTGTAGAATTGATCAATTTCTTCATGAGAATGAGCAATCTTGATTTTAACTTTGTTGAACACAGATTTGGTGCCAACAAAGAATTTACCGTTGGCAGGATTTGTACCCCAAACAATTGCAGGAGCACCATCAATCTTTACACTCAGATTGCCACGGGCAATAAACCAATCCAGAACAGTTAGATCACCCGTCAGGATGGTATCTTCGGGGTGTTCGAGGTGTGTGTTTTTCATGCTGTTAGTATGGCACGGAATCAGGCAGAGCACAAGGGGGTGTGTGCCACTTGTCAGTCTGTCACATCTTCCAGCAGTTCGGGATAGTATTGTTCTACCTCTTCAGTCAATTCTTCATCCGAATACTTATCATAACCCTCCATCAGATAATCATAACAAAGGCAGGTCATTGTCTTAAGGTCCATGTCATCAATCATCTGCTGGACCATTTGATCTTGAAGGTCTTTGCGATTCATTTCAGGAAGTGTAAAGTGCGTGGTGATACTGTTGCTGAAGACGGGAAAGAATGTCAGTCCAGAACTCTACATCTTCATCGTCATTGTACTGGTTGTTATCTTCAACCAGACGAATGAGATTGTTGAGATCATCGGGGGTAAGATAGTTCATCAGTAGTCGATGTTTCCGTTCAGGTACTCATTGACATCGAACTTTTCATCTTTAAGTTCAGGAATGTCAAGGTCAAAAATCTCACCAGGCATGTCTTGGATTTCAGACCAGAGTTCATCAAACATGGTGTGTCTCTCAGGAACGAATGTAATTTATCAGGGATTGGGGGGTATCGCAACCCCCCGTGTGCCAGTTCAGAGATCGTCCATCATCTCATTAATCTCTAAACCGTCGATCTTAGGATCATCCCAACGGCAACCATCTGGGGTCTCTTTGCTACCACAATCCCGCAGCAATTGCACGAGTTCTTGATAGTTACTGCAGGTCTTGGCAGCATCATACAAACCCTCATCATTGCCGATCCAGAGTGCAACATTCCACGTTTCCCAGTTAGCCCAACCGTTGTAAGTTGCGGTGCTCATTGGTGAATTTCTCAGGAACGAATGTAATGTAAACCAGATCCCTGCCAATTGCAAGGGGGTGTGTGCCACTAATCAGACTGTCACGCATAAGTTGCTGCATTCTCCCAAATTGCGCGATAAATTGCCTTCGAATCATGCTTCACTTCGATATCAATAACCGAATCCGAACCATCATAAATCATGGTCACTTCTTCAGGTTTCACCGAGAAACTAATACGTGCAGAACCTTCGGTGAACTTTTTACCATAAAATACGGCACTGTCGATAACAGCAATACGTGCATAGTGAGGATCAATCAGCACGTAACAATCTGCCTTTGATTTAAACTCAGATGCACCTTGTGCCTTCTTTTGAATATCCCACTGGTTAGTATAAAACAACTTCTTACCAGATAGTTGCGGTTTGAATCCACCACATTGTGTCTTTGCATCTGCCAGGATTTTACGGGCAAAGATATAATCAGGATCGTTTGCCTGACCCTTATCGTTTGCCTGCAAATCGATGTGCTCCATTACAGTTTGCAGGAAACCGTATTCGATACCTTCACCACGGGCAAAGCAATCAATGCCGAAAGAAGTTGGATATTGAAGTGCAACAACCTTGGCACGATCTGCAAATTGTTTGTATACAGATTGGGGTACAGATTGCAGTGCTTGAATGAACTGTTCAGTCTTGGTCATTTGTGAATCTCCTCGTAAGGATTTTGTTTACTTGTTAACAATAACAGGGGGAAGGCAAAAACGCAATCCCCTTGTGCCACTTCCCCAACTGTCACACAGAAGGGGTCACTTCGATTTCTTTAATATTTAAACCACACAGTTGATTGTACACTCGGTTGCTGATAAGATCACATGCACGTTTTGCACTCGATTTCTCATACCAAATCGTGACGCAACCATCATATGCCTCAACACGAATTCGGTAGTTTTTCATCGATCAATTGCGACGACAAAGGTACAATACCACCGCCAGGGGGGCACGTATACTCCCTGTGTGCCACTAGTCCAACTGTCCTCATTCTCAATAACGAGAGTCTTATTGAGAATCAATAAGGATTAATAATTGAGAATACATCCGATTCTCAAACTGTCACACTAATAGAATGGATCGAAGTCTTTGATGCTAATATCAACATCTTCGTCACCTTGCAGGTCTAGAAGTTCTCTCCAATTGAGATCTTCTACATCTAGATCATCATAACATGCGATGTCTAGTATGACACGTACATGACGTTTCTGTGCGGTTTGCATATGAATCTCGTGCGTGTGTATTAGATTCTATCATGCATAATGACGATATGCAAGAGCTTCGTAGTCTTGCCCATCTCGTGCATAATCCTCGTCCAATGCATTATGCTCGTAGTATGCATCCTCATCGAGACCGTAATCGTTGCTGAACGTATAGTCGAGATCGTAATCGTCGTACATAACTCGTCGAGATGATTGATGATATGTATAGTGTAGCATGTTCTCGACGAGATTGCAAGCCTTATGATACATGTATCTCGACGAGATCATAATGATATATATGAGATCTCGTGTTTTATGTTACGAAATGCTCATATCTCGTCGAGGAATCTCGTGGGGGGTTGACATTGCGGACTTCGTGTGTTATAATCCGCAGGCTTAGGTCACAAGTCCTAGAGGCATTTAGAGGCATTTAGAGAGTATTAAACACAAGTCCTAGAGGCATTTACAAGACTTATTCTCAACTATAACATACTATTGATTCTCATTTATACAATCCTTATTGAGAATTAATATATGTTTTTTAATATATTTTTTAATTAAATTTAACTTATTTTGGTATAATTCACTACCATTTTTGTATTGGACAGTATGCAGCCTGAAACTTCACCTTGTGCTCCAACCAACAACCACAGTGCTTACAACGTTCCTGTCTTACACTATAATACTCACACGTTTTACATGTATCAAGTCTTTCCTTCTGCAATTCCTTGGATGCATAAATCTGTGGGTCTTGGGTTGTGAGTACATCCTTCACAACTTCAAATGTAAACTTTGCAAGGTTCTTTCCTTGTTCTGTAATTGATGGAAACTCTTCTTGATTATCAGTCATCGTCCTAGATAAAACCAACCTGTGATAACATACTTAGTTCCTTCCAATACTAATCCTCCACGGTGAGCATGAGTCATACCAGCAGGCCAGATCAGTAACTTACCTTTCTCTGGTTGTACTCTCTTCTTATAATACAGAAACTCAGTCTCTCCTCCCTTGTAATCATCATTCAAATACAACATCCATACAAGTGCTCTGGCACAATGATCTAATCCACTGTTCTCATCGTGCCAAACATGATAACCACCACCAGCAGGAGTCTTTTGTACCTTTTGAGCAATCGAATACAATGGCACCTGTTTCATATGTCCGAAGACTTGACGATACTCCTCTAAGCAGGAAGATAATACCTCATTGAGTTTTTGTGATGTATTATCCTTAAATGACTGTTGCATATTGACAAGATCAATTGCCCAATCAAATCGTCCTGCATTGGAGTTCTCAAATTGATCATCCTCACAAAACACAGAATCAAGACTCTGATAATAATCAAACGTCTTCATGACATCATAACAGAAATCAGAATCAACACTGCATGAGTATGATCCTATGAAATCTTCGTATGTTCCTTTAAGTTCAGTCGTTTCCATCAATGTCTAATTCTGGATATTTTGAAATGATCTTTTGTTTAAGATAGTCATAGTATTCTTCATTCCATCGATCAGAGTTTGAGATCCATTTATCCAATGGACAATCACCCCACTGATCATTGACCTTATTTGGAAGATAACAATGACAATACTTACATGCTTTGTGTTCTGCATCAAAGTATTCACATGATTCACAAATTGACCAACGTTGTTGTTGGCACTCTTCGGATGGTGGGAATTGTTTTCCCTTTGCCTCTTCTAGAAAGAACTCATCAATAAAATGAAAAATAAGTTGTGACTGTTTCATCATTCATTATACCATACATTTATGATTTTGTGCCTCTGATGCGTTGTAAATGTCCTGTTCCGACATCACCAGAAATAACTCTATACAGACGACCAGAGAGTGCAGCACCTGCATTTCCACCAGCGGCATTTGATCCCCAGGCACCACCAGAGTTACCAGATGCCGCGGCATTACCAGTCGATGATGTTGCATTACCTGCACAGTTGTTTGTGGTTGGATTAGCATTAGGATTGCCACCACCCGTACCAGCACTATTGAACTCTGCATCATTCGCAGGATAATTAGTGCTCCAGGATCCACGATTGTTCCAGCCAGCACCGAGTCCAGGATTACCTCCAGTGCCACCAGAACCACCAGTCACATTAAAGTATTGAATTGCCTGACAAACAAGACTCCAATTTGTTGCACAGGCATATCCAGTGCGATTGGCCGCATTCCACCCATCACCACGACGATAACCACCACCACGACAACGAACTCTTACATCATTTGGATTACCATAGAGTGCATATCCACTTTGATAACCAGACGGAACAGTATTGGCACATGCGGCATTGGCTAGGTTAGGATACCAGTCTCGATTGTCACCAAAATAGGCATTTGTGCCATAATTTGTATTTTGAAAACATCCAAGTGTCGGACCAGTATTACCATCGGCTCCAGCAGTTCCATAACCACCACCAGCCCAAATACGTCCAGTGGAATTTACATTCACATTGATGGTTCTGGATTCACCAGATCGTGTTGTCGTATTGTTCAGATACAGTGCGGATCCACCGGTGGTTGATGAGGCATTTCCACCCTGACCATAAATCTGACCAGAGATGTCCACCTTCAAATTATAGGATTCTGCATTCAATGATGCCGCGGTAGTTGTGTTGGTCGATGCAATAACAACTCCAGTAATTGATAGATTCTTGATGACATTCTTATTCAGATTACTACCCCAAACCGCACTTCCACTTAGAGTTAAATCAGTATCAGTACCAGATTGTGTTGCATTCAGTTCTTTGACAGATCCACGAAATGTTTGAGCACTCAGATTATTTACTGTGGAAATACCGATGTTTTCATCTGCAT
>Ga0222713_10000601_pt1 | contig 40647 bp, 21 predicted proteins | sample C33_649DmetaG_FD_165061 | JGI IMG/M metagenome (GOLD analysis project Ga0222713, IMG submission 165061) | Estuarine water microbial communities from San Francisco Bay, California, United States - C33_649D | ecosystem: Environmental > Aquatic > Marine > Unclassified | place: USA: California... | reverse complement strand
CTCTAATAAAAAATATTTTTCCATATATAAAATTGACTCACAGGTTCATAGAATGGAAAAAAAATCTCACAGAATTAAAACCGCCATAAGGTTCGATCCAGTTTTCAGTGAGTATGTTGTAAGTCTACCTGAGAGTTTCTGTAATGAACTGGATTGGTATGAAGGCACTGAGATCATCATGAATCTCGATGCCGATGGAGTGTTCCTAGAGGAGGAATATCATGACGAATGATACTATCTTTCATGTCTACGATAAAGACAACAAAGTCGTCGCTCATAGTCTCAGTAATCACTCTCTTGCAGAGAAAGTTCTGAATGATGAGATTGATATTGTGGACCATGAGATTGTTGCAGTAGAAGATAAAAAATTCAGAGAGGCGTCATATTGACTAACCTACATAATACTGTTAGAATGATGAAGTACTAGTACACACATTATGGCTAAAGGATTTACTGTAAAAGCAAAAGCGCCAGAACAGAAAGAACAAGAATGGGATTATGATGCCGCACGGGAGATGCTCCGTGGTAAAGCAATCGTCTTCTGTCTTCCTGGTCGTGGTTGCTCCTTTCAATTCCTGAAGTCTTTCCTTCAACTGAGCTTTGATCTGGTTCAGATGGGGGCAAGTATTCAGATTTCCCAAGACTACAGCAGCATGGTTAACTTTGCTCGTTGTAAGTGTCTGGGCGCGAATGTCCTTCGGGGTCCTGATCAGATTCCCTGGGATGGCAAACTTAAGTATGACTACCAACTGTGGATTGACTCGGATATTGTCTTCAACACCGAGAAGTTCCTGCAGCTGGTTCTCATGGACAAGGACATTGCTGCTGGTTGGTACATGACTGAAGACGGTCGTACCACCTCTGTAGCACACTGGTTGGAGGAAGGTGACTTCCGTAACAACGGTGGCGTCATGAATCACGAGACTGGCGAAACGATGTCCAAGCGTAAGAAGCCCTTCACGGTTGACTACACTGGTTTCGGATGGGTGCTCATTAAGCATGGAGTCTTTGAGAACCCTGAGATGAAGTATCCCTGGTTTGCTCCGAAGATGCAAGTCTTTGAGTCTGGCGATGTTCAGGACATGTGCGGCGAGGATGTGAGTTTCTGTCTCGACGCTATCGAAGCAGGTTACGAGATCTGGTGCGACCCTCGTATTAGAGTCGGTCACGAAAAGATGCGTGTCATCTGATATAATATGACAGTCTACACGATCTACATAGAAGGTACTGAGAGGTACACCGATGTAAGTGAAGACGAATTCTTTGACATTATGCAGGAACTCGCGTATAATCATTACGAAACAGGAGTTCCTGCTCTCCACGATATTTCTTATAGGATGAAAGAAAATGGCTAAAATGAAGTCCTCTCTGACCAACAAAAAGATCATTGAGCACAAACCCAAAAACACTCGTCAAGGCAACTCTAAGAATACAAAATATAGCGCGACGGCGCGTAACTCGGCTAAGAAGAAGTATCGTGGTCAAGGTAAGTGAGACCAGAAACTCGTGAAGCAATGGAAATGCTGTTCACTGCCAAATGGAATCTTCCTAAGGCAGCACAGCATTGTAACCTAAGTAATAAAGAGATGAAGATTACCTTCAACGAGTATTGTAATTTCCATCCAGCAACTTACACACAAGACAATGAGTCAACTAATCATCAATCTTCCCCCGCAGAAAGTCTGGGTTCGTAAAGAATACCTTAGAGATTTCCACGATGGATATGGTGAATTTGTAGAGGGCGTCTGGGTATCGGTTAAGTCGATCCCTGGACGCGCTTTTTATTTTGAGACATACTTGCCTAAGTATGGTGCAATGTATGACAAACTCCCTATTTCTGCCTTTTTGGCGCGTCCCGAACTGCCTGACCCTGATCTAGACCTCCCTAATCTACAGTTTTGGAACTGTATGGACTATGGCGTCAGATGCCTTGAGAAGTCCTTTATCACTTCAATGGACTTCGAGGTACGCACACGCAATTTCGGGACCCTTAAAGGGGCATACAAGTTCACCTTAGATAACTTTCACCCTGACTTAGACACTACAAACTGCAATGTCAGTGAAATTCCTGACGAACATAAGTCTCATAATTGCATAGAACTTGACAATGGGCAGTTTTGTCTCTATCCTAACAATAGAACAAGGATCTATGACCTGTCTCTCACCCCCGAAACGCCGCTCGTTCCTGATTTTAAGGTCAGTACACACATTTTCCAAGTCGAACAAGGTGTAAGATGGGGTAGATTGGGTGATAATACTGAGTATTTTTGGAAAACTGAGGAAGAAATTCAACAGGATTACCTAAATTCCATGTATCCAGACATTCCAGACGACTTTACTCAATCACTTGTAAGGGTTGCATGCCCTAATTGCGGTCAATATGAGTGCGATCCTCGCTGTATTAACGCAGAATAAATAATTTTAGGGATAGCAACCCCTTTAAAAGTTCTCAAAACGAACTTTTGGAGGACAAAATGTCTAATCATCCTGTTCCCGACCACAATCGTGACATGATGCGGGAAGATTTTGGAACCGAATATCTTATTACAGACCCAAAATCCGACAATTTATTGCGTGAAGTAGTCGGAGATCACAAACACGACTTAAAAAAACAGACTTTACTCCACGAACAGATTCGTAATGATGAAGATTACGACGATTGGGAGTATGGTACAGAACCAAGCTACGGGAAGAAGGTATAAATAATCTCGATATATAGTGCCAATTCATGGCTGAGTCTAACTCACGGGCGTTTAAGGACATTGATTTGACCTTTAAAGCGCATCCTGTTACAGGAGATCTGCCTATTCTCAAGAATGAGAAGGCAATTAAGCGTGCTGTTAGGAATTTAGTGCAAACAATTGTAGGAGAACGACCATTTGCGTCCAATATTGGGACGGATGTGACTCGTTCTCTCTTTGATTTTGTGGATTATGGTTCGGCAGGGGTAATTTCTCAACAAATTATCGATGTCTTATCTGGTTTTGAGGGAAGAATTGCCAATACTAAGGTCCAAGTTAACCCAAGTCCAGATGATAACTCCTTTGATATTAGAATTGCCTACGATATTGTTGGCGAAAGTTTTGATAGTCAAGAATTTGAGTTTATTCTAGAGTCAACTAGGTAAAAAAATGCCATCCTTCAAGTATACTAACCTAGATTTCGACCAAATTAAGCAGTCGATCAAAGATTACCTGAAATCAAATTCAGATTTTTCTGATTTTGACTTCGAAGGGTCTAATATGTCGATTTTAATTGACATATTGGCATACAATACCTACATTACCGCGTTCAATAGCAACATGGTTGCTAATGAATCGTTCCTTGACTCTGCAACTTTAAGAGAAAATGTCGTTTCTCTCGCAAGAAACATTGGATATGTACCCAGATCTAGAAAAAGCGCGGAAGCAGTTATTGATTTTAACTATCCTTTTGACGGAAACTCCACAACAGTAACCCTTAAGCGCGGATTAGTCGTAGTTGGAAGCGTAAATAATACTTCTTATGTCTTTTCTATCCCAGAAGATGTAACGGTTGCCAGTCCGATTGATGCTGGAGGTGTTGCTGGTGCAAATCCTCCGCGCACTGCAAGATTTTCTGGTCTAACTGTATATCAAGGGACACTTTTAACTAAGCAATGGGTCGTTGATGGGAGTACAGATCAAAGATTTTTGATTGAAAACCCATTTGTTGACATTGGCACCCTCAGAGTAACAGTTAGAAAGTCTGGAGCATCTGCTGGTCTTGCTTTTTCCAAGGTAGATAACATTATTGATATAAAATCCGACTCAAATATCTTCTTAATTCAAGAATCGTCGAATGAGACTTACGAATTACTCTTCGGTGATGGAATTTTTGGAACTAAGTTAGAAGTTGGAGATACTGTAGACATTTCTTACATCATTACTGATGGAAAAGCAGGAAACGAAGGTAGAAATTTTGCATTTTCGGGAAATATTGTAAATGACGCTGGATCTAGCATTGCTCCTCGTTCAGTAGTAAGTGTAATCACCTCTCAGAGTGCCCGTAATGGGGCAGATATCGAGTCTGTGGACTCTGTTAGGTACTTTGCCCCTAGAATGTACTCAGCGCAGAACAGAGCGGTCACACCACGCGATTATGAAGCGATCGTTCAGTCCATTTATCCGAATACTGAGTCAGTTTCTGTTGTCGGTGGGGAAGAATTAGATCCCCCAGAGTTCGGAACGGTGGTTTTGAGTATCAAACCTAGAAACGGCACATTTTTGTCCGATTTTACCAAACAAAACATTTTAAGACAACTCAAGAGTTACTCGATTGCTGGAATTAATCAAAGAATCGAAGATTTGAAACTTCTCTATGTTGAACTTGACACTGCTGTTTATTACAACAACAGTGTTTTCGATGATGCCAGCGAATTGAAGGCAGAAATTCTTCAGGCATTGACAGAATACGGTGGTTCTGCAAATCTTAATAAGTTTGGTGGCAGATTTAAGTATTCTGAGGCACAAAGGGTCGTAGATCGTGCAAATAGTTCGATCACATCGAACATTATGCGTGTTAAAGTTCGTAGAGACCTGAAATGCCTCGTCAATCAGGTCGCGCAATATGAATTGTGCTTTGGTAACCGCTTCCACATTCTGTCTGGTGGAGGAACCATTAAATCTACAGGATTCACGATTGCTGGTAGCACAGAAATTGTCTATTTGACCGATATTCCTAGAGGTGATGGTCAATATGGCGATATTGCTATTTTCAAACCACCCAAAGTTGAGGGTGGGTTTGCAGAAGTTGTTATTAAGTCTGCAGGAACTGTAGATTACCTTAAAGGGGAGATTTTGATCAATGCGGTCAATATTACAAGCACCCTTAAGGGCAACGATACCGTAGAGGTTCAAGCATATCCAGAATCAAATGATGTTATTGGTCTTAAGGATCTTTACTTGAGTCTAGACCTCTCAAACTCTGAGATAAATATCGTGAGAGATACGATTTCTTCTGGTCAGCAAATTTCTGGCATTGGATATCAAGTCACTTCTAGCTACTCCAACGGATCGCTAATTAGACAGTAGGATGATCGAGACAAATTCGCCTTTAAGTCCCAGAATCAAGACTTATCAAGTAGTAAGTGAAGCTGTACCTGAATTTGCAGTTTCGGAGAACCCTGCGTTTGTCGAATTCCTAAAACAGTACTATATCTCTCAGGACTATCAAGGTGGTCCTGCAGATATTGCTGAAAATATTGATGCATACATTAAGTTAGATAATTTAACCACGGATGTAATCCGAGGTTCTACTAATCTGACTGCGGATCTCTCTACGACCGATGATACTGTCTATGTTAGCAGTACTGATGGATATCCGAAAAGTCATGGACTTTTAAAGGTAGATAATGAAATTATCACCTACACAGATAAAACCAGCACATCCTTTGTTGGGTGTACTAGAGGATTTAGTGGAATTAGCACATATAATTCCAGAAATGATGGTAATGTAGCCTGGCAAAAGACAGTCGCAGCACCTCATACTTCTGGATCTACTGTCATTAATGTAAGTGCTCTCTTCCTAAAGGAATTTTATAAAAAGTTGAAAGCAATGTACGCTCCTGGACTGGAGGGCGTAACTCTTTCTCCTGACCTCAATATCAATAATTTTTTAAAAGAAGCAAGAAGTTTATACGAAGCAAAGGGAACCGAAAGTTCGTTCAAAATCCTTTTCAAGGCATTATTCGGAATTGATCCTAAAATTAATGATCTTGAAAAATTCCTGATCAAACCGTCTTACGCAAATTATGTTCGTAGGAAAACTATCTCTGTAGAGTTAATTTCTGGAAATCCTGTCAATCTGATTGGAGAAACTCTTTTCCAAGATAACGATCCAATTAATCCAAACTTTAATGCTGCATCTGGTCCTATTTCTGAAGTATCAAACATCAGAGAGGGCTATTACAAAATCTCACTGTTTACGGGTTTTGACGAGAGATCCTTAACTGATGGAATCTTCAGAGTTCCTGGAAGAACAAGAAATGTTGGAGAAGTTGGTCTTGGCGCATCTGTAATTACAGTTGATTCCACCATTGGTTTTTCAAGCACTGGCACACTGAAATTAGGAAATCCTGGAGATTCTTATTTCCAAACAGTTTCTTACGGGACAAAGAGCATCAATCAGTTTTTTGATGTAACTCCTCCTGTTTCTACTACTATCCCAGATAATAGTAAGATTTCTGCTCCTAATATTGTTTATGGGTATGAAAACGGAGATCTCACCAAAAAGGTAGAGATGCGCATCACTGGAGTTTTGAATGAGTTTGTTACAAACCAAGGTCTCCAAAACTTAGATGCCACATCATCCATTAGAGTCAAAAACTTAGGAAGATACATCGACAATCCTGAAGTTGATAAGTCTTATGAGGAGATTTTCTTCAACTCTTGGATTTACAACACATCTTCTCGTTACTATGTCGATTCTTTCTCTGGATCTCAGTTTGTCCTTGACGGCACTATCGATAAATCTAGTTTAAAGTTAGGAGATAAGGTAGAACTTTTGCTGAGAGGCAATACTCAGGTTATTGCTAGTAATCTCATTGTAACTAATGTAAATACTACGACAAGAACGGTAACACTGTCGGGAACTATCCCAACTCTTAATTCTTTCCTCTCTTATGACATAAGAAGGGTACAGAACAAAGCAACATCTACCATCGTTCCAATTAGAGGTGGGCAGAACCAACTTCTTTCGGATATTAACAATACTTACATTATCTCAGAAAATGAATCTCCAAGTGGAAAGAGAGAGGCATATGTAGCATCTAGCTCTTTACCGAGTTATCCGATTATTACGGATAAAATTCATTCAGTACTCATAAATCCATCTTTTGCATTAGGAAACTGGGATGGATTCTCCAGTGTAGAAAATGCTTATAGTATTATTGCATTTTCAAATAATGTTCCCTTTAAAACTGGAGATAAAGTATATTATACTCCTGGAGAAGGTACTCCAGTTATCGGAGGTCTTGCTCAGGGAGACTACTATGTAAAAGTATTGTCTCCTGCTAATAGGATTCAACTTTTCTCCTCCCTTGCATTCATCAAGGCTGACTTGCCTGTATATTTCAATCCGCCCGATGGTCTGATTGGTACTCATGATTTTATTCTTAGTAGTCAAGGTGCTAAGAATGTTTTCCCGTCCAGACCTATTCGTAGATTTATTCTTGAGCAGGATCTTGAGAGTGGAAAGGAAGAACAAACCACTTCAGAATCTACTGCTGACGGCAACACTGGAATGCTGATCAATGGTACTGAAGTTCTAAACTATAAAGGCGAAGATAGCGTTTATTTTGGCGAATTAAAGTCAATAGATATTCTGGGTAGTGGAACTAACTATGATGTTTCTTTCCCGCCCAGCATAACAATCAATGAACCCAATGTTAGTGCTGCTAATACTGCTGCGGCATTGGCAGTTGTATCTGGTAATATTAAAAATATCCTCGTAGACCCCGTTGGTTTTGATATTGACACTATTATCAGTGTTGAAATTTATGGTGGAAATGGAAAAGGTGCTAGAGGTAGAGCAGTAACAGAAGAAAGATTTAGAGAACTTTCTTTCAGTGGCATTAGCACACTCTCTGGTGGAGACCTCAATGCAACAAATGATGTAATCACTTTTGATGATGACCACAATTTACTGACTGGCGATAGAATTGTCTATGACAATAATGGGAATTCTAATTTAGGTATTGCAACTACTGGATCTTCTAAAGAAGAACTCACCTTAATGAGTGGACAAGATTATTATGTCCATGCAAATTCTGAAAAGTCTGTCTCTCTGTATTATTCCAAGAACGATGCTATTCTTGGAATTAGTAGTGTTCAGATTACTGAAGATGCTGCAGCAGCAAATAATGGTCTGCATATCTTAAGAACATATGAAAAGAGAACCGCACTTGGAAGAATTAGTGTAGAGGATCCTGGTGAGGGATACACTAATAGACATCTGATTGTAAAATCTTCGGGTATTAATACTGAGAGAGATTTTGTTCAGTTCGAAAATCACGGATTTTCTGATGGCGAAGTAATTAATTATGCATATGATACTTCTGGTATTACTGGATTAAGTACGACAAAGCAATATCAAGTAATTAAACTTGATGACAATAGATTTAGATTGGCAGAATCTGGAAATAAGGGTGATAGAGATCCAGTAACGACAAATTATAGTAAAGGTATTCATGTATACTTGGACTCTTCTGGTTCTGGATACCAAAGATTTTACTATCCGCCAGTTGAGTGCAAGGTTAAGATCTTAACCAAAAACCAAAAAGAGGAAGAACTTACAGCTACTCCAATTGTTAGAGGAGAAATTGTAGATACTATTCTGTATGAAAAAGGATCTAATTATGGATCCACGATTTTGAATTTTGAAAATGCTCCAACAATTTCTATTCCTAGCGGAACACTGGGTCAAATTGCTGTTATTATTTCTAATGGAAGAATTATATCTGCGTTTGTTTTAGCTGGAGGTACTGGATACTCTGGTCCACCAGAGGTTGAAGTTCTTAGCACGAGTTCTACTGCTAGTGGTGCGGTTCTTCGCGCTGAAGTAGCAAATGGAGTGATTAGCTCAGTAAAAGTAATTTCTGGAGGCGCGGGATATACTGACGCTACCACCACAATTAGAATTACTCCTCCTGGATCTGGACTGAAGTTTAGAGCTTCTCTGAGAAGACTTATTATTAACAAAGCGTATGGACTGAATCAAACGCAGTTAAATTATCTTGCTCCAATTGGAGAAGGTCTTGCTGTTAACTCAATTGGATATGGAAATTCTATAAGATCTTCCTTCGGTGATGATGGATCTGGTCATTCTCCTATCATTGGATGGGCGTATGACGGAAATCCAATTTACGGACCTTTTGGACTCGAAGATCCCGACAACATTCAGTCTGATGTTAAGAGAATGGTCTCTAGTTATGAGATCAGTTCGACAAATATTTCAAATAGACCATCTACAGCAATTTTCCCATATGGATCTTTTGTCGCAGATTATGTCTATAAAGGATCTGGCGATTTAGATGATCACAACGGAAGATTTACAAAAACTCCCGAATTTCCCAATGGAATTTATGCATATTTTGCAACTGTAGATAATCTTTATAATCCAGTATTCCCATACTACATCGGAGACACTTTCCGTAGTTTTGCAATTAGAGAAAATACTGTAAGAGGTCTTCTAATTGATCAAATCAATTTTAACTTTGAGAAATCTGCCTTAGTTAGAAATACTTTCCCATATAATTTGTTTGGTGATGGAAAGGCATATGATTATGTTTTCCAACCATACAACACAAACAATCAAGTTTCTCTTCCAGATAAACTGGGAGTAGGGTCTGTAACTTCAATTGAGGTTCTCAATCCTGGAGAAGGATACACTGTAAAAGATCAATTCGTATTTGATGAGACTGGAACAAATGGTGGTGGTCTTAGTGCTGAAGTTCAGAAGATTTATGGAAAAACCATTGACAGAGTAACTAGTTCTATCACTAGATTTTCTAATGTACCCATGGAGTACAATAGAAATGGAATTGTTTTTAAGGTAACTCCATATCATGAATTCCAAACAAATGATAGCGTTGGCATCAGTGGTATTTCTACTTATGTAAGAGGTCTTGAGGGTTACAATCCCATCAACACTCCACTGTTTAAGACAAATCTCACCGATGATGGATACACTGGAATTATTACCGATATCCGTGTTGATTTTATTTCTCCAGTAGTTTCTGCGGGAGATTCCATTGGAATCGGAACAGAAATAATGAGACTTTTGAATGCATTCCCTTCAGAAAAAATTCTGAGAGTTGAAAGATATGCAGGATTTACTACAGCATCTGCTGGTGCAGCAGTAACTTTCTTCAATAGTAAGTTTACTGTTCCTCTTACCAATATTGAACCATTTAAGTCTAGATTCCAAGATATCTACTACTTCAACCCCAAAGAAGCGGTTGGTGTTGGAACAACTGTCGGATTCTCTACCTCTGTTAATGTTTCTCTTAACGGAGTAACTAAGATCAGATCCATCTTGTCTCAATCCATCTTCCTCGCCAATCATGGTCTTAAAAATAATGATCTGATTACCTTTGATAAGAGAGGTAATGCTGATATCTTTGCTACAGACTCTATTAGTCCGTATACGACCCCTAGCGCCCTCTCAGGGAACTATTATGTGGTGAAGAAGACCGATAGTACCATCGGCATCAAAACCCTCCCAGACGGTCCAGAACTGTTCTTTACGAACACTGGTGATAATAAAGCAAATTATTCATTCGTCACCAATTATGCCCAAGAAACGGCAGATGTTGAAAGAAGTATTCTAACAGTAGTAACTGAAGAAGATCATGATCTGGAAGTAAATGATAAAGTTACCCTTACAGTTCGTCCTGGACTCACAACTGGTATTGGAGCATCCACTACTGCTGTTGTTAAGTATCTTGATGGTCAATTGATCGTAAATCCTATTGGAATTTCTACAACAGGTATCAATACGACTACAAATACTTTTACAGTTTCTGATCATAATTTAGAAACTGGATTCAAAGTCCTTGCATATGGTGCTGGTGGCATTTCTACCAGTTTGCCAGATGGATTGGAGCAGAGAAACTATTTTGTCCTTAGAATCGATAACGATACATTCCAACTTACAGATTCCAAAAAGCAATTACGCACTAATCCCCCAGAAGTAGTAAGTATCAATGATTTTGGAACTGAAGGACAAACATTAAACCCAATCAATCCTCCAATTAAAGTAGTAAGAAGAAATAATCTTGTATTCGATTTGAATGATCCGAGTCTTGTTGGATCTAAGTTGAAGATTTTCTATGATCGCAATTATTTTAATGAATATGTTGGAACTGGATCTACTGACAACTTGGAAGTTGTTGGTTTTGGAACTGTCGGTATTGGAACGACAAATCCCTCAGATGCGCCAACATTAACCGTTAATTATAGTAGACTTTTAAGACATGAACTGTATTATGGATTGGAAAGAGGTGGATTCATGTCCACCGCAGATAGAGATGTAGATGATCGTATAAAAATTGCTTATTATGATAGTGCCTTTACTGGAAATTACACTATTTCTGGAATAGGATCAACCACATTTGAAGCAACCTTAGTATATGAACCAGAAGCTTCGCAGTATCTTGCTAAAGATTGTGAAGTTTTAGAATATACAACAACTGCAATTGGAGCAACTGGAGGCATTGCTCAGGTAAGACTGAACAATGGAGGATTTGGTTATTCGAAATTCCCAGCAATTACTTCTATCGGAAATAGCGGAACTAGTGCTGAGTTGCAACTGATTAGTAAATCTATTAATCTTTTAGAGTCTGTTAGTGTTCCAACGGATGTTTATGGATACCCTGCTGATAACACTCTGAAACCAGATGCATTCCTGCCTAGAGTTGTTAAGATTAAAAATGCTGATAAAGTCATTGAAGCTTCTGTAGTTTATGGTGGTAGATCGTATCTGAACGCACCATCGCTGGTTCTTTACGATCTTTCTAGTGGAGAAATCGTAAACAATGGTTTGGTTACTTGCGATCTGAGCGATTCTGCAGTTAATACTGTAAATGTCGTCGTTCAACCAAGAGGATTAACAAATAATGATTATGGACTTGCTCCTCTTAGAAACAGTAATGGAATTTCCATTATTGAGGCTTTCTCTGATGTCGGTGTTCTTACCTGTAAGATTACCACTCCAATTTTAGGATATATTGATGAACCTTTCACTACTGGAGAAATTGTATATCTTGAAGGTATTGAATTCAACAATGATGGTGATGGATTTAACTCTGGCGATTATAAGTTCGCAGACTTTACCATTGCAGATTACAATTCTGCTGTAAACCCAAGACAAGTAACATTTACATACACTGGTCTTACTACTAATGTTGGTACAGGTGCTACAGTTAGACCTGGATTTGGTCAGATTGTAAAATCTAATGATCTTGCTAGATTCTCTGTTACTAAGTCTTTCTCAGAGTTTGCTCAAAATGAAAATCTTAGAAGAAATGATGATCTTGTAACAGACCTTGTATTGAGATCTGTTGACACCGCTACAGGAGTTTTGGTTATTGAAGGTTCTAGACCATTAGAACCCGATGATGTTCTTGTCGGAACAAATAGTGGCGATAGAGCTGAAGTTGATGTTGTTGAGGAGTTTGATGGATACTTTAATATCTCTGCAACGATTGATACCAATTTAGGATGGTCTGATGATATCGGACTGATTGGAGATAGCAATCAATATTTGCCAGATAATGATTATTATCAAAATATGTCTTATGCTATTGAGAGTGAAAAGACCTACAATGAAATTGTCACCTATGTGAACAATATTGCTCACCCAGCTGGCATGAAGAATTTTGCAAATACACAAATTCTTTCTGTAGGTAATGCTGGTGAGTCTACACAACCCGCAGATGATGCTGGCGGATTTGTTCTGGACTTTATTAGTGATCCGTTAAGAGTGGATGCAATTTATGGATTCGACCAATCCAGAGATGTAGATGCTGCTGATAATGTTTCTAAGTTCGTTGAATTAAGATCTACAAGACTGTCCGACTTTATCTTAAACAAGACAAACAGAGTTCTTGTTCATGATGATATCAGTCCCCTGTTTGTTAGCAATGAGTCTAATGATTTGAGTGATGATAGAACTATTGCTGCTGCAGTCGCAGGTAGAAACTTCTCCAGATATCTGGTACAAACCACTCATGATGCAGAAAATCCACTGAACAATCAATATCAATTTAATGAGTTGATCCTTGTGGTTGTAAATGGCAATACTTATTTGCTGCAAAAATCACATGTCAACAATACCAACAATGTTGGTCTTGCTACTGGATATGCTGAGTTCTTCTCTTTCTTCAATGTAAATGAAAATGTTACAGAATTAAGAATCAAACCATATGAAACTTTCGATACCGACTATGACATCAAAGTTCTTCAGCAAGGATTCTCCTCTGATGTTGGTATTGGCAGCACAAACACTGGTAATGTTGTAAACTCCTCCGTAAATAAAGTTGTCAGTATTGGCACTACAACTGAAATTATTGGATTTAGTACAACCACTTTTGTTTCTGGTATTGGACATTTCTTAGTTGTTGATAAAGCAGACAATAAGATTGATTATCATGAACTCGTATTACAAACAGATGGTGTTGATACTTATTTGACAGAACTGGCATCTTTTAATACTAGACAGAGTTTAGGTGGATTGTCTGGTCCCACATTTATGGGAACATTCACATCTAGCATTGAAAGTGGTGTTGTAAAGATTGATTATGTTCATACCAATACTACCAGTGTTGATATTAGATGTAAGTTTGTTTCTTTTGAAAATGTTGGTCTTGGTACAACTAGTGTTAGACATTTTAACTTAGAGTTTACACCAGAAGGAACTGAGAGAACAGGAAGAATTGTTGTTGGTTCTTCTGCAACCACTGGCATTGCCACTGTTGTTGGCGTATCTAGCAACATTGATCTTTCCTTCAAATCTACAGTTCATGTTTCTTATGGATCTACCCAAACCTTACATCAATTCTATGTACTGTCAGATCCAGAGAAGCAGGATACATTTATTTCTCAAGCACCTATTGCTGCCGTTGGAACAACGACTGGAATTGGTACATTTGGTGCCGAATTCTCTGCAGGAAAGGTAAATCTTGAATTCTATCCTGATCCTGGCGTAACTGGAATTGTTAGCATCTTCTCTTACAATGAAATTCTGTATAAGGATCTTGATCCGAACGGAACTCTTGCTGGCATCGGTTCGTTTGATTATGGTAAGGTATTTGAGAATGTAACTCAGAATACTTACCTTGGCATTAACAATAGAAATATCAGGACTTTCGATCTTACATATCAAGGAACTCCTATTTACGAAAGAGACCTTAACCCACAAAATCCCACTCAGATTGACTACGGAACTGGTCTGATTAGCTTTAAGCACTTCTTCTCTAACACTGAGCAAGTAACTTATACCCCAGACTCCAACATTATTGGTATTGCCGCTAGTGCCCTACATTATGTGACTGGATATGGTTCTACTGAACTTCCTTCTACAGTTTACATTGTAAAGAACAACAATAGTCAGTTCTTTATTTCTACAACTATTACTGACGCTAGATTGGGTATTGCTGTTACCTTCCAACCTGGAACTGGAAGTGGTAACAAGCACAGATTTACCATGGAGAAGAGAGATCAGAAAACAATTCTGGCTCTCGGCGGAATTGTACAAAAACCGATCACATATACTCAAATTACATATGATCTTGATGTAGCAGTTAATGGCATTGTCACCTCTTTCGCTCTAAGTGGTCTTAGCACTATTACTTCTGGAGACCTTCTGAAACTTGAAGACGAATATACCATTGTAAGAACTGTTGGTTTTGCCAGCACTTCTACTGGTCCTATTACTGGAATCGGTACATGGAGCATCGCTGAGGTAGAAAGAGGAGCAGTTGGAACTGCTGCAACTGATCACCCTGCTGGAACTGTAGGTAGAATTCATAGAGGTGCATTCCAAATTCTCAATAGTCAGGTACACTTTACCGATGCTCCTCTTGGTGGTGACCTTGGAATTACTGACCCAAGTAACCTTCCTTATCCCAGAGCATCCTTTGGTGGAAGAACTTATCTGAGAGTTGACTATGGTACAAATGAACTGTTTGATGATTTCTCCGACCAGTTTGATGGTCTTCAAAATACTTTCCCATTAACTGCAACTGGTGCCGCTGTAACTGGTATTGGTACAACTGGCGGTAATGGTGTGCTGTTTATCAATGGTATTTTCCAAGCACCGTTTGGCGAAAATAACGAAGGTGTGTCTAACTTCAAGATTATTGAAGAACCTGTATCTACTGCCGCTAGTATTCAATTCACTGGTATTACATCAGTAGGATTTACGGACTTAATTATCGATCCAGATGACATCAACCAGAACCAGTTACCTAGAGGCGGAATTATCATTTCTGTTGCTTCTACTCCTGGTAGAGGATATGCTCCATTCGAAGGTGCCTCAGTAAGACTTGAAGTTGGCACTGGTGGTACTATTACCAATATTATTGGAGTATCGACTGCAGGACCCTCCGTGAATATCACTGAGGCATTCTATGACAATAGGACTGGCATTATGACAGTCACTACTGCTACATCTCACAATCTTCTTCTCGAAGATCAAGTCAAGTTAGTTGGTCTTGCATTCACATGTCCTGGTTACGGAGCAACATATAGCGTCTATGACTTCCAATACGACGAATCTACAGGTATTGCTACCGTATTTACTGTTGGTAATCATGGATTGATTGCTGGTGATGATGTCAAACTGGCATACATTGGATTTAGTTGCTCTGCCCCTCACGCGGGTGTAACTACAACGATCTTCCCCGATGGAACTCAAGGATATTTCTATCCTGTAAATTCTGTTGGAACTACTACATCCTTTGTCACCAATGTTGGTATTTCCACTATCGCTCATACCTATGCTGGTGGCGGTCAAGTTCAAACGGGCATCACTACAAATATCTTCCCAGATCATGATGATCCGTTTGCTGTTGTTGGTGTTATTTCGGCAACTCAATTCAAAACTAATGTTGGACCTTCCACATTCGGTCACACTTATGTAAGTGGCGGCACCGCTGCCCAGTGGCACCCCTTAACCTTCGGTTCTGGATACAATACTAACACTGGCACAATTGGCATTGCTGTGACCTCTTCTACGGGCACTGGAGCGACTATTACTGCTGTTGTTGGTGCTGGTGGTTCTCTTGTATTCAGTGTTGTTGGACCTGGAACCAATTATACTGAGGATGATCTGGTTCTTCCCCCCGATCCTAATGGTGAAAATCTTCCCATCGTCGGTGTATCTAGAATCGGTTTGGGTGCTACCACTGTAACTGGAGTTGGATGCTCAGTTTCCGTCCAGATTGCTGGTGTTTCTACATCAACTGGAATAGGATCAAATTATTATCAAGTAGCAAACTGGGAGTTCTCTAAGAAAGGATACGGATTTAAGCGTGGAGATATATTTACTGTAACGGGTCTTTCTACTGATCCTTCTGCTGGAGATGACTTCCAACAGTTCGAACTCGAAGTCGTTGATGTCTTTACCGATCAAGTTGCCTCTTGGCAGTTTGGTAACATTGACTATCTTGATAATATCAAACGCTATCAAAATGGAGATCAGAAGAGATTTATTCTTGAGTATCAAAGATCTATCGTCAGTTTTGAGATTGATAGAAATGATGCAGATTCTAAAGAGATTGACCTTTCTGCAGTTCTCCTAATCTTTATCAACGGAGTAATTCAAGAACCTGGAGTGAATTATACCTTCAATGGTGGATCAGTTCTTGAGTTTAGTACAGCACCTACTGCAGAAGATAATGTTGTTATCTTCTTCTACAGAGGAACAATCGGTCAAGATAGTTTCTTGTTCGATGTCAATGAGGTTATTAAGGTTGGAGACTCTATTAGACTCAATAAGAGTAGTGAAGTAGAACTAAACAGAGTTTCTCAAAGTGCCGAGAACTTTGCTCAATCTGAAGATAGAATCGTTAAGAGAATTGACAGTGCTGTTACTGTCGAAACTCCCTTCTATCAAGGAGTTGGTATTAGTAATGACAACTACAAACCTCTTACATGGATTAAGCAAAAGAAAGACATCTTAATCGATGGTAGTGTAGTATCCAAAGCGAGAGACTCTATTGAAGCACAAATTAGTCCGATTGCTAGCGTAATTGGAGTTGTGAGTACAACCGATGCGTTTATCTTTGTTGATTCCACTGCTTTGTTCAAAGATACTGATGGTCTACTGAACGAGAACTTTAACTTAGCGTATATTGCTGAAGTTGGATTTGGTACAACTGCCGTCTCTGGCATTAACTTTGAAAATATGACGGGTATTGAACCTCTGGTTGCAAATGTTCAAGGATACATCGGTGTTGTAACTGGTATTAGCACTTGCCCTGGAATTGGAACTGACCTTGGTCTTCTGATTCAATTTGATGTTCAATCTTATGTCAATGACGGAAATGATCCTACTGGTTTTGGAACGAACTATCCATTCAAATTATATGGAACTGGAATCAATACCGCTGGTGCTGCTGTAACAAGTATTGACACTCACGATACTGATATTGTTGGTATCAGCACATTTAATGGTGATAACATTTACTACGCATCTGCAATTTCCTTTGTTCCTGGATCTGGAAGTCGTCTTGGTGTAATTACGGCAAATATTGCTTCTTACACTGATACTACCGATTTTGTTGGGGTTGGTTCTACTGCTGGTCCTTACTGCTACTTTACTTGGGGTAGATTTGGTGACATCAGCCGTGGCACTCCTGCAGTCTATGCAAACCTCAAAGGATTGAATTATGATCCTCAACTTAACAACTATCCTATCGTACAAAGGAGAGGTGTTGGACTGAGAGGAACAGGGGGTCTTCCGAAACGATTATAAATACAAAAAAGTTAGACCTTTCGCCCGCTCATAATAATGGCAGCCATTATCACCGATCAATTTAGGGTCATTAACGCGAATAACTTTGTTGACTCCGTAATTGATGGAACTAATTCATATTATACTTTTTTGGGTCTTGCTAATCCGACTATCACGGGTTATGGAAGAACTAGCACTTGGAATAGTACGACAGTACAACCACCCTCTCCGATTGACAACATTAGTTATGTCAACCATGTGTACGACACAATGCTTTTCGGGCGAAAGGTATTGCCAGGTGATGTTAGGAGACTGATTCGTAAAGTTCAATGGACTAAAGGTACATCCTATGATATGTACCGCCACGACTACAGCACAAATAATAGATCTCTTGTTTCTAACTCTAGTAGATTGTATTCTGCAAACTACTATATTATTAACAAAGACTTTAGAGTCTATATTTGCATTGACAACGGTTCTGCTGGTATTACATCGACAGCTAACGCATCTCTCGATGAACCAACATTTACTGATTTGGAACCATCTGCTGCTGGTGTGAGTGGTGACGGTTATCTGTGGAAATATCTTTTCACTGTTCCTCCCTCAGACATTGTTAAGTTTGACTCAACCGAATATGTAGCGGTTCCTAACGAGTGGGCGTCTTCAACCACAAATGAAATTAAGGTTGTTAGAGATAATGGAGACTCAACAGTAAATAACAACCAAATCAAGGTAGTTTCTATCGATGAGCAAGGAGAAGGTTATGCCTTCTTGTCTAGTCCCATCGAAGTAGATATCCTTGGTGATGGATCTGGTGGTAAAGTTAGAGTCCAAACCAATACAAATGGTCAGATTATTTCTGCAACTGTAACTGCTGGTGGTCAAGGTTATAGTTTTGGTAGAGTTGACCTCTCCTCCATTAACGGTGCTGCCACTAAATTTGCCAAGTTAACTCCCATTATTCCTCCTTCTAGAGGTCATGGGTATGACTTGTATAAAGAACTAGGAACTGATAAGGTTCTGATTTATTCTAGATTTGATAATTCTAGTTACGATTTTGCTTCAGATACAACATTTGCTCAGATTGGAGTAATTAAAAATCCGATCGCTGCTGGTGCTGGATCTACAGCAGTATTGAATACCTCTGAATTTTCTGCAGCTAAAGCAATTAAGTTTACTGGAAACACATCTCAATCTTTAGCAATTGGTACAAAAATTGAGCAGGCAATTTCTGGAGTAGGAACTGCTAAGGGTTATGTGGCATCCTATGACACATCTACCAGAGTTATTAAGTATTTCCAAGATAGAAATCTGTATGTGAATCAAGTCTTTTATGATGCTACAGATAGTATTGGAGTTGCTGGTGATGCGCCAGTTTTAGAGTTTAGTTCCTCTGGAAATGCTGTTACTTCTTCTGGCGGATTTAGCGTAAACATTGATTCTGGATTCTCTGGAATCTCCACAACTACTCCTTCTGGCAAAGTGGTTGACCTTGGTGTGCAGTTTACTAACGGACTCGCTCCAGCAGAAATAAATAAAAGGACTGGTGAGATCATTTACCTTGACAATAGACCTTCTATTACAAGGAATGAGCGTCAAAAAGAAGACATCAAAATCGTTTTAGAATTCTAAGAAGATGCCACAACAGACTAACCTCAATGTAAGTCCATACTATGACGATTTTGACCCCACAAAGGGTTATCATCGCGTTCTGTTTAAACCAGGATTTCCTGTTCAGGCAAGAGAACTTTCTACTTTACAATCTATCCTGCAAAATCAGGTAGAAACATTTGGTAGTCACATCTTCAAGGAAGGATCCATTGTTATTCCTGGGTCGATTACTTTTGATGGTCAATACTACGCTGTTCAGGTCAATCCCACCCATTTGGGTGTAGATATTGGTGCTTATGCGAAACAAGTTGTTGGCAAAAAAATCAAGGGACAAACAAGTGGAGTTACCGCTAAGGTAATCAATTATATTAGTGCTACAGATTCTGATAATGATTATGACACTTTCTTTGTAAAATATATCAATTCCTCCACTAGTGGAGATTTTAATTTCTTTGGTGATAATGAAGTTTTAGTTGCTGAAGAGGCATTTACTTATGGTGGAACTACCATCAATGTAGGTGGAACTTTTGCATCGACCATCTCATTGAATTCATGCACGATTGGATCTGCTGCTTCAGTTGATGCTGGAGTTTATTTTGTTAGAGGAAATTTTGTAAGAGTAAATAAGCAAACTATTATTCTCGATCAGTATAATTCTCAACCATCTTATCGTGTTGGACTGAGAATTGTAGAAAGTGCTATCAGTGCAAAGGCAGATAATACCCTATATGATAATGCAAAGGGATTTTCTAACTTTGCTGCTCCTGGTGCTGATAGACTTCAAATCAATCTCGTTCTGACAAAGAAATCAGTTGACGATTTTGAAGATACCGACTTTGTAGAGGTTCTTCGTATTAGCAATGGAACCATTCTTTCTATTAAGAAAGACACTGAATATTCTAGAATTAGGGACTATATTGCTTCAAGAACTTATGATGAATCTGGAAACTATGCTGTAAACAAGTTTCTGGTTAATGTCTCTGAGTGTTTGAACGACAGACAGGGAAATAATGGAGTATACTTCTCGGATCAAACAACATTTGATGGCAATACACCTACAGATGATCTTGCATGTTTGAAGATTAGTGCAGGTAAGGCATATATTTACGGATATGATGTATCCACTGATGGTCCGACTACAATTGATTTCTTAAAACCAAGAGAAACTCAAAAGGTAGAGAACAAAGCATTCCCATTCGAAATGGGAAATAAGTTTGTTGTTAATAATGTTGTAGGTCTTTCTACTCTTACTAATAGAATTAGTCTTTATGGTGGTCCTAATACTGGTGCTACCAATGTTGCAGCTGGAACTAGCACTAAGATTGGTGATGCAAAGGTCTATAATTTTGGATTAAAAGATGCAGAATATGAAAATGCATCTACAGATTTCAACATGTATCTGTATGATATTCAAACATACACAACATTAACACTGAATGATAATGTCAGTGCAACTGAAATGATTGAATCTGCTTTCCTCGTAGGCAAGGAAAGTGGTGCAAATGGATTTGCGGTATCAGCAGGTGCTGGCAGCAGTGTGATCAATGTTACACAAACATCTGGAAGATTCCGTCTTGGAGAACCATTAATTATTAATGGCAATCAAGATCTTCCCAGATCTATTGAAGGAATTAAAGTATATGGCATTAATGATGTATACAGTTTCCAACAGTCCAATACATTCTCTGCTAGCAAGAAGTTAACTGATAGACCAGTTCCTGCATTTGGAAATGGAACCGTAAAAATTACTACTGCAGGAACTGTAACATCTCCTAGAGGAGCAAGTTTTCAGTTCTTCAAACCTGGAGATGTTATCAGATATGCTTCTCCAGTAAACACTGCTGGTAGTGCGATTAGCATTCCTTCTCAGAATGTTGTTATCTCTGTTGCTTCTGACCTGCAATCTATGCAAGTTGGTGCAATGACAACTGTTGCCAATCTGTTTGATGGTGGAGTAAAGGCATATGATGGTGCCATTAGTTTTGGAGTACAGGACTCCTCTACAGAAAATGCATCTCTGATCACAAGACTTCCTGATCTGGCTGTTTCTAATGTAGACTTTACCTCTTCAACACTTCTTCTTTCTGCTCAAGTAAAGAACGAAACTACTACTGCTGGCGGAGTATTAGTTGTTCCGATTTCTTCCGTAAATCTGGATGATGCTTCTTTCGTAGCGTTTGACCAAGAGAGATATCAGGTACAGTATTCTAGCGGTGCTATTGCGACCATTGATGAGTCTCAAGTATCCATCACTCCTACTTCTCTTACGATCTCTGGATTAACTGGTAGCCAATCTAACATTACAGTCAATGTGACTGTATCTAAGGCAAATATTAAGAACAAGGTAAAAGAATTCAAGAGATCCCAGAAAGTTTCTATCACAAGATCTACTAATAGAAGATCTGGAACTGATCCCACAACTAGCGTTAATGACGGACTGAATCATAGCGAACTCTATGGAATTAGAGTTCAAGATAGAGACATCTGCCTCAATTATCCAGATGTTACAGATATCGTAGCAATCTATGAATCTTTAGATACATCTGCTCCGATTCTGGATAAGTTGACATTCTCTTCTACTGACGATGTATTTACCAGTGCAATCATTGGAGAAAATATTTTTGGCACAACCAGTAAGGGAATTGCTAAAGTAGTTTCTATCGATGCTCTTAATAGTCAGATCGAAGTTGTTTATCTGACTAATGATAGATTCTCTGTTCTCGAACCTCTGGAATTTGAAGAGTCCAAAGTAGTTGCTGTACTTCAGGCATTTGCTCCTGGTAAGTATAGAGATATTACAAGCAGCTATATGCTTGATAAGGGGCAGAGAAATCAGTATTATGACTATTCAAGAATTGTAAGAAACAGAGGAGCGTATGTTCCTCATAGACAACTCCTTATTGTTTACAATAGATTTGATGTTCCTAGCGGAGATACTGGAGATGTATTTACCGTTAATAGTTACGATGCGCAAAGATATTCCAAGGATATCCCTGCCATTGGACCTTCCCAGACACCTGCTCATGATGTATTAGATTTTAGACCTAGAGTATCTACATACAATCCTCTTTCTGCAACGGTATCTCCTTTCTTCTACACTTCTAGAGATTTCTCTGGAAAACCAGATAGAATTCTGACTCCTAATGAGTCGATGACATTTGACTATGATTTCTATCTACCTAGAATTGATAAATTAGTTCTTCTGCCTGATAGCAATTTTGCAATTTTGAAGGGTAAACCTGCAAGGCAACCTGTTCCTCCCACTATGACAAATAAGGGAATGGAACTTGCAACTATTCTTCTTCCTGCATATTTGAAGGATGTAGAAGAAGCAAGAGTATATCTTAAGGATAATCGTAGATATACAATGCGGGATATTGGCGATCTTGCTGATAGAATTGAAAATCTTGAGACAATTACCAGTCTTTCTCTTCTGGAGAAGAGTGCGGAGTCTTTACAAATTAGAGATGCTCAAGGTCTCACTAGATTTAAGTCTGGATTCTTTGTTGACAACTTTAAGACAGTTGATTTCATGGATCCCAGCTCTCCTTGTGAGATTGATAGGGAACTTGGAGAATTAAGACCTCTGAGAGAATTTGATTCGGTTGATCTTCAAGTTGCACCTAGAACAGATCTTCCCACTTCTCAACTTGATTACAACTCCGACTTTGAACTTCTTGATTTTAATAATACTCAAAAGACTGGAGATATCCTTTCTCTGAAGTATACAGAAGTCGAATATATCAAACAGGAGTTTGCAACTAAGGTTAACAACATTAACCCCTTCCATGTTGTTTCCTACACTGGTGAACTGAAACTTAATCCTTCTATTGACAACTGGATCAATACAAGAAGAACTGAGAATGTAATTCGTAACACCATCGGAATTACAGTATTCAACAACCAAGTTGCTGCCAACTTCAGTCTCACAAGAGGCGGAGTTCTCGGCGGATCTGCTACGGTATCTACTAGAGAAGTTGGTAGAACTGTTCAGAGAGATGACATCAGATCTGAAAATACATTTATTGCTGAAGAAACATTTGATCCATTCTGCCGTTCTAGAAATATTGAATTTAGAGGAATTGGTCTGAAACCTCTTACTAATTTCTATGGTTTCTTTGATAATCAAGGTGGTCTTGATATTGTTCCAAAACTTCTCGAAGTTTCCAGTGTTTCTGGATCTTTCCAAGTTGGAGAGACCATTAGAGGCACGATCAATGGCAATACTTTTGAATTCAGACTCTGTACTCCGAATCATAAGTCTGGACCATTTGCTGCTCCCACAGAAACATACTCGATTAACCCATATAATCCAACTTCTACACTTCCTAACGGATACTCTCAAGCATCCACAGTTCTCAATATTGACACAGTAGCACTTGCTGCTCAGGCACAAGGAGCTTTCTTTGGTCTTGTTCTTCCTGGAATGGTTCTGAGAGGATTGACAAGTGGTGCTCAAGCGACTGTCGCTAGAATCAGATTAATCTCTGATGACTTTGGCGATCTTATTGGATCTATCTATCTTAGAGATCCTAATCAGACTCCTACACCTCAAGTCAGAATTAGATCTGGTAATAGAGATTTCAAACTTACTTCTAGTTTTACAAATGAAAATCCGACTCCTGGAAGCACATTAATCTCTACTGCACTTGCCAGATATACGGCAACTGGTACGACAAGAGTTGTCCAAACTGACATCAGAATTACAACCCTTGAGACAACAACTATTACCAATCTTTCTACGATTGATATTAGAGGCACGATTCCCCCTCCGCCTCCCCCGCCGCCGCCAGTTATCATCAATAACACGACAGTTATTGACAGAACTCAGACGATTGTTGTCAACCAGAACCGTCCAGTTCAGGTACAGAGAAGAGACCCTCTTGCTCAAACTATCGTAACAGGACCAGAAGGTGCATGGGCTACATCGGTTGATATTTACTTCTCCAAGAAGAATTCTGGATCTACCCCAGTAAACCTTCAAATCAGAAGCGTACAACTTGGTACACCGACTCTGTTTGTTATCGATAGAAATGCTATCGTAACTTTAAGACCGTCCGACATCACAACATCGGAAAACGGAACTGTTCCCACAAGATTCAGATTCAAGAGTCCTGTTTATCTTGAGCCTAATACGACTTACGCTATTGTCCTTCTTTCTGATAGCGATGAGTATGAAGTATTCTGTGGTGAAATGGGTCAAAAGGCACTTAACACCCAACTGCTTCCGTCTGCTCAAGGTAAGATTTACTCCCAGCAATTTGCAATGGGATCTCTGTTCAAATCACAGAACGGAGAAATTTGGACACCTTCTCAGTTTGAAGACCTGACATTCAAACTTTATAGAGCGAAATTTACTTCGGACACTGGTCTCCTTACATTCTACAATCCTCCTCTGGAACCGAATAATGGACTGCTTCCTCCTCTGAACTTCAACCCGATTACTTCTATTCCTAAACAAGCAAAGATTGGAATTACAACTACATCCAATGCTGGTTTAATCGGAACAGTATTTACTCAGGGTAGAAAGATCGGAGAGAGCACCGAAACTTACAGATATGGTTATATTAATGATAAGGGTGGTCCTGTTCTTGGAACTCCTGGTATTGTAACTGGTGGTAAGAATTATGGAACTCCCACTAATCCAGTAAGCACTTATAACATTGTTGGTAATGGAGAGGGACTGACCTTTACCGTTACTGTTGGATCTGGTATTTCCGCTATCACTGGAGTATCTATTGCATCTTCTGGTAGTGGATATAAAGTCGGTGATGTTGTTGGACTTGTAACCGCTGATGTAGGAAACTCTGGTTCTGGCGTTCGCATTGGCATCAACTCTCTTGGTGGTATCGATACTCTGTATTTGACAGATGTTCAAGCAGAGTTGTTTGACACTGCTACTAATGATCTTCTCTATTATCATGATAGTGGATCTACCATTGATACTGGATTAGATATCCTCACATACGATGCCACAGGTAGTGTTTACACTGGAGAATATTTCAGAGTAGATCATCGCAACCATGGAATGCACAGTGCATCTAACAAGGTACTGCTTCAGGATATTCAATCGGATGTTGTTCCCACAGAACTGTCGGTTGCTCTAGCATCGAATGAAACAACACTTTCCATTGCTTCCACATCTCAGTTTGCCACATTTGAAGGTGCTGCAGTAAGTGCAGCAAACACTGGATATGCTCTTGTTAATAGCGAGATTATTTCTTACACTACAGTTGGTGTTTCTAGTCTTGGTGGTGTTGTAAGAGGAGTTGATGGAACTAAGGCACTGAATCATCTTAAGAATGATCCCGTTCAAAAGTATGAATACTCTGGAGTATCTCTTAGAAGAATTAATACAGAACATGAAGTTTCTAGTCTTCTCAGAGACATTGATAATTACTATGTTCAAATTGATAGAGGGTCTAGCAGAGGAAGTGATGACACTGCTAATTCTATTCCTCAGGTTTCATTTAGAGAAGAAGCTTCTGGTGGCGGACAAAATGTACATGCTACCAAGAACATTCAGTATGACGCTGTAAGACCTCTATTCCAAGCGATCACATTTGGACCCACAGACTTCATTTCATTGCAGTTGAGAACCGTCACAGGCACCTCTCCTAGTGGAGTTGAGTCTGCTTATATTGACGGTGGATTCCAAGATGTCGATCTTAATAGAATTACTCAACTTGATTCTACTAGAATTCTCTCTTCTCGCGTAAATGAAGCAGACAAACTTGGAACTCTTCCCAGAAACAAATCTCTTACATATACAATCCAGTTAGCCAATAACGGAGATGAATATAATTCTCCTGTTATTGATCTTTCTGCTGCAACTTCTCTATTCTATGAAAATAGATTGAATAATCCTGTTGAGGATTATAGAACTGACTCTAGAGTGAACTCCAGATATAATGATCCTCATGCTTCTTACTACATGTCCAACCCCGTGTATGTTAAGAACCCTGCTACTTCCCTGAAGGTTATCTTCGAAGCACGCAGACCAATTGAGTGCGATTTCAGATGCCTCTATAGCATCCTTAAGACAGACTCTAGTGAAGTAACTCCTGACTTTGAACTTTTCCCTGGATATCTCAACCTTAGAGATACTGATGGAGACGGTATTGGTGATGAAGTAATTGATCCGAATGAAAATGATGGAAGATCGGATTCTTTTGTTCCTGCAGATGAGACCCAATATAGAGAGTATACATACTCTATAGATGAACTTCCTAGTTTCAATGGATTCCAAATTAAAATCGTATTCAGCGGAACTAATCAAGCGAAGTATCCTGTAATCAAAAACCTGAGAGTTATCGCTGTAGCATGAGTTTGATTCCCGTAGAAGGGCACTCTTACCTTTGGAGAGATTCTGAAACTGGAGCCATCGTTAACGGCGATGACTCCAATTATCAGGCATATATAAGACAAAGAGATGCTAAAAAATCTGAAAGACAAGAAATTGAGTCTATGAGAAAAGACATCGATGATATCAAAAGTATGTTGAGTAAAATTATTGAAAAATTATGAGCCGCGATCCACATTCTGAATTTCTAAAATATCACGGATTTGGTATACAAGATACAAATCATATTCCGCCCACAGAAATAGAAATTCTAAGGGCAGAATTGTCTGAGATTAAACTTACTATGCATCAAGTATTACAGGAATTAAGGAAACTAAATACCTAATAGGATAATCCGTGATGTAAAGAATGGCAGTTTACATTGCTAATTTACAAATTGATACTGGAGTTGATTTTCAACACGGTTTCAGTTTGGGAGATAACGACACAGGAAGTTTTTTAAACTTAACAAACTACACGGCAACTTCTCAAATGAGAAAGTGGGCAGGTAGTAGCACTGCCGTATCTTTTGCATCTACCGTTACCGATCCCGAAAACGGTCAGATCCAGATTTCTCTGGGGTCTACCGCAACTGTTGATTTAAAACCAGGGCGTTATGTATACGATGTGAACCTCGAAGACTCTGGTGGCTATAAGTACAAGGTCGTTGAAGGAATGGTCCTAGTCAGAGCAGGAGTCACAAGGTAATGCCAGCATTACGAATCGGCACATCGAATCAAGTCAAAGTTATTGCCAGTGGTGCCCTTGGAGGGGGATCTGGTGGTAGATTAACTTTGCTCGCGGATGTAGACGCGACTAATCTCCAAGATGGAAGTATTTTAGTTTATGAAGCAGCGACAAACACTTTCATAACAACTAAAAATTTCCCAGCTGCTATCATTGACGGAGGTGTCTTCTAATGGCCGCAACTCTCCTCCTCAAGAGAACGCTTGGAACTTCTCCGCCGAACATTGCTCCTGTAGGTACTGGCGTATCCTTTGGTGAACTTGTTTATACTTATGATACCAGCGATGTAGGTGCTGGTAAGTCGTACAAGAAGTTATATATTGGTAATCCTTCTGGTCCTACTGCATCTCCGATCCCGATCGGTGGTGAATATTATACCAGTCTTTTCCCAGAAAATCCTGCCTCCTTTGGTACACCTGAAGCATCAAAAGTCGTTGTACTTGACTCTGACGCAAGAGTTACAAAGTGGACTGTCATTGACGACTTTTATGTCGCAGGTGTTGGTACAGTCAATAGTGACTTTACCGTAGGTGGTAACCTCAATGTAACTGGCGACCTCGTTTATGATGAGGCAAATGCTAGAAATTGGAATATCACTGGTGTTGCAACTGCTGCTACATTAGAGGCAACAAACTTTACCTTTACTAATGGTATTATTGAAGACCTGTTTGCAGTAACAGGTGTTGTAACCACATTGAGTGGTACAAGTGCTGACTACTATGAAGTAAATGTAGGACATGCACTCACTGCTAACAATCTAGAGGTAACAGGTGTTGGTTCGTTTAGTAACCAAGTTACCTTTGCCAATGACATTATCAAGATTGGTCGTGATACTGCTGTAGGTCTTAGCAGTGCTGATGGATCGATCTTCATCGGTGACTATGCCGCTGCTGGCATGGGACAAACCGTCCTCAACCGTCGCAATATTGCGATTGGTGCCAGCGCAATGCAATATGCTGGTATTCTTTCCAGCTTTGATGAATTAGAATCTAATATTGCTATTGGTAACTTTGCAGGATTTAGACTGCAAGGTACTAAGAACCTGATGATCGGTGATAAGGTAGGTTTTGCCTTATCTTCTAGTGGTAACGACGAGAACATTGCTCTGGGTAACCAGGCAATGTACGGTGAGACTTTCCCCGTTGTTGATGCGGTAAGTCTAAGCATTAATGTTGGCGATCAAACTGCTCTTGCTAACTACGACCAAACTGAAGATGTAACAGAGACTAGTGGATCTGGTCAGGGTCTGTTAGTTAGACTTCAGACTGGTCCTACAGGTCTTGTTACAAATATTGAAATCATCGCTCCTGGTGATGGTTATGAGGTTGGTGATACATTCACCATGCCTTTCGGATTCCAGACCCTTACAGGTTCTGTAACGAGCAAGAACGGAACCTTCCTGAGTGGTGGTACTGGATCTAGACAACAGCAAAGAAACATTGCTATCGGTCCTTATACTCTGTATAGAGTGGACGGTAGCAAGAACATTGCCATTGGTTATTCTGCTGGTAACGAAACTTATGGCAGTGGCAATGTTATTATCGGTTATGAGAGAAATGTTGCTATCGGAGATAGTGACAATCAACTTGTAATTGGTAACCAGAATATCAACTGGATCGACGGTAACCAACTTGGTTATGTCGGTATCGGCACCACACGACCCTTCGGATTGCTCGATGTCGGTGGTGTAGTAATTGTTGATAAGGGAACTGGTAACACAGTAATCGCTGGCGTAACATCTGTTCCTCAAATCGATGCCAACGATATTGGTGTTGAGGATATCAAGGTCACTGCTGGTTTGGCAACTGACTTTGCAATCACTTACGCTAAGATTCAGTCTGGTATCATCACGGATACCGTCGGTACTGCTGCAACTATTACGAATGTAGATTTCGTAAATGCAGATATCGAAGCAGCGAAGATCACTGCTGGTATTATTACCAGTCAGGTAGGCACCTACGCTACTATCACCGTATTTGATACGGAGACAGCAGACCTCAAGGATATTAAAGTTACGACTGGATTCGTAACATCCCTTGTAGGTACATATGCGACTATCACAACCTTCGATTCTAACGAAGGCGATATCAATACAATTAAGGTTGTTGCTGGTGTCGTAACCTCTATCACTGGTTATGGCATTACCTACAATACCGCAGATTTCAATAATCTTGACGCGGTAGACCTTAAGGTTACTACTGGACTTGTCACCAGTTTGGTTGGTACATATGTAACCTTCCAAGTTGCGGACTTCCAAGATGATGTTCGTGTTGGCGGCGCTCTCACAGTCGTCGGTGATCTGACTGTTAATGGTAATACCACTTTTGTTCAGAGTCAGGTTCTGCAAGTAACTGACAAAAACATTGAAATTGGTATTACTTCTGGAACTCCTGCTTCTGATGCTGCAGCCGATAACGGTGGTATTATTCTTAAGGGAACGAGTGATAAGACCTTCCTGTATGACTTCCCGAGACAAGCATGGGAGTCTAATCTTAGATTCATTCCTAATCAAGATAATGTTCTTGACCTCGGTACTACCGATCGTCAGTGGAAAGATATCTACATCGACGGCACTGCACACCTTGATGCTGCTGATATCATTGATGCCAAGATTACTGCTGGTATTATCACCAGTCAGGTAGGCACCTATGCGACTATCACTACAGTTGACATTGAAACTCTCGATGCCAGAGATGTCAAGATCACCGCAGGCATTATCACATCTCAGGTTGGCACCTATGCCACAATCACAACCGTTGATATCGAGACTCTCGATGCCCGTGATGTAAACATCACTGGTCTGGCGGTTACGGATATCGTCGGTACTGCCGCTACAATCACCACAATCGATGCCACCGAAGGTGACATTGTAAACGCTAAGATTACTGCTGGTGTTGTAACAAGTATCGTTGGTACATATGCCACGATCACGGTATTTGATACCGAGACTCTTGATGCTCGTAATGTCAATATTACTGGTTTAGCAGTTACCGATATTCAAGTATCTGGTGCTTCTACAGTAACTGGAATTGCTACATTCCAAAGTGATGTTTACATCGCTGGTAATCTGAATATCATCGGTGATGTTCAATACGACGAGGTTGTTGGTAGAAACATCAACATCTCTGGAATTGGTACTATCCAAAATCTGATCACTAGTGGTGTTGCAACTATCACCACTCTTGATACCGAAGTATTTGATGCACTGGATGCGAAGATCACCGCTGGTATCATCACATCTCAAGTTGGCACATACGCTACTATTACAGTAGTAGATATTGAGACCCTGGATGCTCGTGATGTAAACATCACTGGTCTTGCTGTTACCGATGTAGTTGGCACTGCTGCAACTATCGTAACCGTTGACTTTGTAAATGCGGATATTGAAGATGCGAAGATCACTGCTGGTCTTGCCACAGACTTCGCTATCACTAATCTGGTAACTCAGGTTGGTATCGCTACCTCTGCGTTCATCACTTCTGGTTTCATCACCTCGCTGTATGACTCCACTGGAGTTGTCGGTGTTAATACTCAGCACATCCTGAGCACTGATCCTGGTGGCACGATCACCTGGCGCGAACCTGCTCAGATTGGTATTGCTACAATTAACCAGAGAACTGACACATGGTATGTCTCTCTGAATGGTGTTGATGACGGTGATGCCTCTCGTGGTAGAACTCCTGAGAGACCCTACAGAACGATTAAGTATGCCCTGCAGCAAATGACAGGGGTTGGCGTCAATGAGGTTCTGAACATTGATGCTGGCGTTTATGAGGAAACCTTCCCACTGACCATCCCTGCTGGTGTAACGGTCAAGGGTGCTGGTCTCCGTGCTACCAAGATTATGCCTTCTCTTGCCACAAGGCAGAAGGACGCATTCTTGATGAACGACAGAACGGTTGTCGAAGATGTCACCGTTGCTGGTCAGTACTTCGATACCGCTGGTAACCAAGGTTGGGCGTTCCGTTATGCTCCTGGCATTGCGATCACAACCAGATCACCTTATGTCCAGCGTGTAACCGTCTTCAACAAGGGTAGCAACATCACTGCTACCGATCCCTATGGATACGGTTCTGCGGACTCTCCGCCGTCTTCTTACATCTCGGGTGGTGGTGCCTATGTTGATGGTTCGGAAGTCGCTTCTGGGTCCTTAGAGGCAGGTTTCCTGTTCAACGAATGTACCTTCATCGTTCCTGGCGGTAAGGGTCTCGAAATGACCAACGGTGCTCGTATTGAGTACCTGAACTGTTTCACCTACTTTGCCAGCGAAGCTGTTAAGGGTGTATCTGGATCTGTCGGTCTGTCCTCTACTGGTGAAACCAGACTGAGAATGACTGGTATTACCACGCTGGGCGTTGGTGATACTATCACCTACTACGATACCGATGGAGTAACTGGTCTTGCTACTGCTGTTGTTGCTAACTACGATGGCACCTACATCGATGTAACTGGCAAGCAGACTGGATTCGAAGTTCTTACTGCCAGATCTGCTAAGTCTGTAACATTTAATGGTAATGCTCAACTGAGCACAACTGTTAAGAAGTTTGGTACTGCTTCTCTTGAACTTGATGGAACTAATGATTCTGTCAGCGTCCCTTCTAGCGGCACACTCGGTTTTGGTACTGACACCGACTTCACCGTTGAATTCTTCGTCAACTCTTATCAAGCAGGTCTTTCTTCTGCAACTCTGCTTGACTTCAGAGATAATGGAACAGATGCTGGAGGTATCAGCATTGCCTTCCGTGCTGCTGGCGAAGTCGATATGCGTGTTGGTACAACAACCGCTATCGAAGGTTCTGGTGCTGGTATTTCCACAGGAACATGGTATCATGTTGCCTTAACCAGAAGCGGAACAGATACCAGACTGTTTGTTGACGGTGCTGTAGTAGGTACTAAGGGATCCGATACGACCGATTATGGTGCTTCTAAGGGTCTTGTAATCGGTGCTGACTTCGATGGTACTAGCAACTCTCTTGCTGGTTATATCGACGAAGTTAGAGTCGAATACGGAGTCGCTAAGTACACTGGTGCATTTACTGCTCCTACCGCTGCGTTGCTCGGTGATAAGGATACTGCACTCCTCCTCCACTTTGATGGATCTGCTGGTATCCAAACCACAACTGATGATGTAATCAGATATCAAGATGTTCGCATCACTCAAGCGGGTGGTGGCATCGGAACTGCTACTAAGGTTATCCTTGCCGACTACAGCGAATTCGGTGCCGACATGCGTTCGGTCGGATGTGCTGTTGAGTATGGTCAAAAGGGTGTCATTGCTGATGGTGATGGCGTAACCTTGAGACTCTTTGCTCTGAACTTCAACCATGTTGGTGCTGGCGGAGACTTCTCCAACGATCCTAACCTTGCAATTCAGGCAAACGAAGTTACTGAGGTTAACAACGGCGATGTCTCCTATGTCAGCATCGACCATAAGGGTGACTTCAGAGTTGGCGATGCCTTCTATGTCGATCAGGAGTCTGGTACTGTTGCATTCTCGCAGCAGGTAACCAGTCTGCAAGCACTGTCTTCCCTCCAGATCACTGATGGCGTAGACAGCAGCACGATCACTCCTACCAGCGGCACATTCGGTAACATCCAGATCTCTGGAAACAACATCGAATCCACCACTGGTGATATCAACATCGACCCTGCTGGTGCTGGTTCGATTAACATCACTGGCGATGTCAATGTCCTGGGTATCCTGACCGCTACGGTCATCCAGTTGGATGCCTTCCAGAAGGGCGACACCTCCATTGCTCTCGATGACTCTGGTTCTGACGGCACTATCCGCTTCAACACTGACGGTGTTGAGGGTATGCGTCTTGATCCTGGTCAGTTACTGGGTATCGCTACTGCATCTCCAAGAGCAAGACTCGATGTTCTCGGATCTACCCTGCTGGAAGATCTCAAGATCACTGGTGTTGCTACCTTCACATCCAACCTCACCGTTGGTGCTGGTCTGACCGTAACTGGAGATTCTGAATTTGAGTCAACTCTTACCGTTGAAAATCTTAGAGTAGTAACTGGTCTCGTAACTTCTCTGGTTGGTACTTATGCTACCATCACTACAGTTGATATTGAGACCTTAGATGCTCGTGATGTAAACATCACTGGTCTTGCAGTAACAGATACCGTTGGTACTGCTGCTACCATCACCACAATCGATACAGAGGCACTCGATGCCTTTGATGCCAAGATTACAGGTGTTGCCGTAACCAATGCAGTATTCACTGGAATCGTTACCTACAAGGATGGAGTCAAGGCAAACTTTGGTGATGGCGATGATCTGCAAATCTACCACGATGGATTTAACTCTTACATCGATGATGCTGGCACAGGAACCCTTGCTATCCGTTCCAATCAGGTAGAACTTCAGAAGTACACTGGCGAGACTCTCGCTAACTTCACTGCTGATGGCAAAGTTCAACTGAACTTTGATAATGGTAAGAGATTTGAGACAACGGCAATTGGTGCTAGCGTCTCTGGCGAACTGCAAACTGGTAAGTTAAATGTTGCTAGCGATACTGTAATTGGTCTTGGACTGACAGTTGTTGGTATTGCCACCTTCAACACCGATGTTTATATTGCTGGCAATTTGAATATTGTCGGGGATGTTAGATACGATGAGGTCAACGGTCGTAACCTGTTTATCTCTGGGGTAACAACCACTAACAATCTGAAAGTAACTGGCGTATCTACGATCGCCAACATTACAATCGGTGCTGGTTCTTCTTCCACCAAAATAAATACCCTTAGCGGTGAACTGGTCCTTGATTCTGCTGCTGGTCAGGTAACTGTCCAAGATGATCTGAGCGTAATCGGTTACGGTACATTCCGTGACGGTATCTACTACAGATCTGATCAGAATGGAATCAACGGTATTGGATATAGCGGACCTAATGGTGTTGCTTACTTTGAAAATGATGGAAGGATCGTCAGTGGTCTGAGCACGGTTGGATTCCTCACAACCTCCAACTACATCTTGACAACCGACGAAAATAACATCCCAATCTGGACTGATTCTATCGACGGGGGTACATTCTGATGGCTAAGCCAACTACAAGACAGGAACTCAAGGATTATGCTCTGAGGCAACTTGGGTATCCTGTCTTGGAGATAAATGTCGCAGATGAACAGGTAGACGATGCACTAGATGACGCTCTTCAACTTTTCCAAGAGCGTCACTTTGATGGTGTAGAAAGACTCTATCTAAAGTACAAAGTTACTGCAGATGACATCAAAAGAGGCAGAGCAAGAGGCAATCAAGAATCTCTTGGTATCGTTACTTCTACTACATCATCTGGAGACTTTGAAGAGAACTCAAACTTCTTAGTTGTGCCTGATGCAGTTTTGGGTGTGGAAAGAGTCTTTATCTTTGACTCTAGTCATGTTTCAAATAACATGTTCAGTTACAAGTATCAAATGTTCCTGAACGACATTGCATTCAACTTGGGATATGATGGACTCTTGAGTTATGCAATGACAAAGACATATCTCGAAGATATTGATTTCTTACTTTCCACAAATAAGCAAATTAGATATAACAAAAGAAATAATAGACTTTACTTAGATATTGACTGGGGATCAACTAAAGAAGACACCTACATAATTATTGACTGCCAAAGAATTATGGATCCAGCAAACTATGCTGGAGTTTACAACGATTCTTTCTTGAAAAAGTACTTCACTTCTTTAGTTAAGAAGCAGTGGGGTCAGAACTTGATCAAGTTCCAAGGAGTCAAACTTCCTGGTGGAGTTGAATTAAACGGCAGACAAATTTATGAAGATGCTGTAATGGAGTTACAGCGTATTGAAGACAAAATGTTATCAACATACGAAACCCCGCCCCTTGATCTTATTGGATAATGGCTTTAAATCCTTTCTTTCTCCAAGGATCTCCGAATGAGCAGAATCTCATTCAGCAGCTTATTGACGAACATCTGAGGATGTTTGGGGTGGATGTATATTACATCCCAAGAAAATTAATTGTTACTGACGATGTGCTTGGAGAAGTACAATCGTCTAAGTTTACAGATGCATATATTTTAGAAGCATATCTGAACAACTACGAAGGATATGCAAAAGGTAGTGATATCATGAGCAAGTTTGGCATTAACTTGCAAAATGAAATTACACTGACTGTTTCTAGAGAAAGATACGAAGACTTCATTGCTCCGTTTGTGGTATCTCATGATGCCAGAAATGCTGGAACTGACATTGTATTTGGAGAAAGACCTAAAGAAGGTGACTTAATATATTTCCCATTGGGTGAAAGAATATTCGAAATCAAACATGTAGAGCATGAGAATCCTTTCTATCAATTAGGAAAGAACTATATCTATGAACTTCAGTGCGAACTCTTCCGCTATGAAGATGAGTATGTCGATACAAATGTAGACTTTATCGACGAAAGAGTCACAACAGAGGGAGAACTCACTACCGTTGTTTTGGCGGGTATTGGATCTACCGCAATTGCTGTTGTTGATTCATTTGCCAGCCAAGGTGCTTTACAACGAATTTTCCTTAACGACGATGGATATGGTTTTACTTCCACACCCGATATCACAATCGCACCCTCTCCTGCTGGTGTTACTTCGTCCAGAGCGACTGCCTTTGCATTCACCACGGAAAGATCAGGTCTCTATTCTATTGATCAAGTCGTACTAACCAACCCTGGTTTTGCATACACTATACCACCCGCGATTGTTTTTGGCGGTCCTGGAGCAGGTGCTGCTGCTACTGCTTCTCTTACTAATAGTGGTATTACTTCCATTCGTATTACAGACCTTGGAAATAACTATGTAACTCCTCCCGTTATTACCATTCAACATCCTGCCGATGTTGGTATTGGAACAACTGGTGCTGTAGTTGGTATCAAAGCAGGTCAAGTTCAAGCAACTGCTGTTGCAACTCTCAGCGGCGATAAAATCAATAGAATCTATCTTACAAATGCAGGATCTGGATACGAAGCAACTCCTACCATTACAATTGGAAGTCCTTTGTCTCTTGGCATAGGAACATTCTTCTTCAACGAAAGAGTTGTTGGATCACTCTCTGGAACTGAAGGATATGTTAAGTCGTTCAATGAAACTGATAGAAAGTTAGAAATTGCAATAAATAATGGAGTATTTACTCCTGGCGAGTTTATTACTGGAACTGCATCTTCTGCCAGATATCAAGTATTAAGACACACTGGAATTGATACTACAAGTCCATATACGCTCAATGATGAAATAGAAATCGCAGCAGACGATATTCTTGATTTCACTGAAATTAATCCATTTGGTAACTTCTGATGTTAGGCACATACTTTTATCACGAAATTCTCCGCAAAACAGTTGTTGCTTTTGGTACACTGTTTAATGATATTCATATCCAAAAAGAAAACAAAGCTGGTGCGACAATTAGTGATTTAAAAGTTCCTCTTGCATATGGACCTAGGTCCAAGTTTCTTGCAAAGTTGGAGCAGCAGCAAGACCTGAATAAACCAACTGCAATTTCTCTGCCGAGAATGTCATTCGAAATGAGTTCTCTGGCATATGATGGATCTAGAAAAACATCAATAACAAAGTCCTTTAAGGCAGTAGACAATGGTGGGAATGTAAAGAAGGTATTCCTTCCAGTTCCATATAATGTGGGATTTGAACTCAATATTATGTGTAAGTTGAATGACGACGCTCTCCAAATTATTGAGCAAATTCTTCCATTCTTTCAACCATCATTCAATGTTACTATTGACTTGATCGATAGTATTGGAGAGAAAAGAGACATTCCCGTCGTTCTCGAAAATATTAGTTTCACTGATGAGTATGAGGGAGATTTTTCCACAAGAAGAGTTCTTACTTATACATTGAGTTTTGTAGCGAAAACATATCTGTTTGGTCCTATCGCAGAGAGCACAGAAGGTCTCATTCGTAAGGTTCAGGTCGATTACTACGCCGATACCGACACAACAACTGCCAAGAGAGAGGTCAGATACACTGCAGTTCCTGATCCCATTGATGCTGAACCAGGAGATGATTTTGGATTCTCTGAAACATTTACAGACTTCTCTGATGGTAAGGTATACAGCCCCACTAGAAGGGAGGATGTATGAAGAAAGACTTCAGCAAAATAGATGAGGCATTAAACACTACTAGCGAAGTTGTTGAAGTGACTCCAGTAAAAGAGGAGAAACCAAAATCCAAAGCAATCGAAGACATTACAAAAGACTACGAATATACAAGAGCAAATTTATATTCATTGATTGAAAAGGGTCAAGAAACTCTTAATGGTATTATGGAGTTGGCAGAGGAAACTCAATCTCCTAGAGCATATGAAGTTGCTGGTCAACTTTTAAAAAGCGTTGCAGATACTACGGATAAACTTTTGAAGTTACAGAAGGATCTTAAAGAAGTAAACGAAGAGAGTAAAGGTCCGACTAATGTAACAAACAATGCGATGTTTGTAGGAAGCACTGCTGAACTTCAAAAGATGCTTAAACAGATGTCAAAAAATAAATAGAAGAGCCTTGTCATATAAATCGTGGCAGAAGAAATCAAAGAATCTCCCAAAGAGGAGGAAAAACAGGTAGAAAAGAAGCCTGGTCTCTTCGGGAAGCTTAAAAGTGCTGCTGGGGACAGCGAGGAACACCTTGCCATCCTTAGCACTTTCGTGCGTCTTGGCATCCTCATTTGGTCTGGTGGCATTCTTACCCTTGCTTACATTAAGTTGCCGCCCGCACTTGGCATCCCCGAGCAGAAACTTGACCCGACTTTCATCGCGTCTGTCTTTACTGGGGTGCTCGCTACCTTTGGCGTCCAGACAGCAAAGAAAAATGGCGATGGTACATTCAAGGGCGTTGCTGGCGGCGGTGTCTCCAAAGCAGATCTTGAGAAACTCATTGCGGCGGCGGCACAAACAGCGCCTTCGCAAACGATTCGTATTGAACAAGCACCAATTCAAATTGCCACGGTTGCACCTAAGAATGAAGGCGAACCTCCTGTAATGCCGACAATCTAATCCATCGCTCTTAAAAAAATGGAATTATGGAAATCTACTGTTGCGACAGAAAGTGATCAAGTCACCGAGCATGTACCGAGCAAGTCACCGAGCAAGTCTCCATTTAAATGGGTAGCACTTTCTGTTGGTGCCTTGTTTGGTATTGCTCATCTTGGTATTCTTGGACATTTAATGAATGCATCTAGATTGCCAGTTATTAATTTACCTGTTGGCGATTATACAGCGTATAGAGTGAATGCAAGCAAAGAAGGATATTCTATAGAATATCGTTCTAATGATCCAAGAGTTATGAGTATCGATAAGGATATTCGTAAGAAAAATGGTTTCTTTGGTGTCGGTGGTAGAACCGATATCATTCAGTCTGAAGAATATACTATGGATGGTGCTCGTCACCTCCAAGGAGGTAGTGGCTTGGGAAAGCTGACTGCCAAAAATATAGAGTGTATCAAGGCGGAAGGTGGAGGACAAAATGCAGGTAGACTGGTTGGCGCTTCTATGGGTGCTGCTGCTGCCCCATGGTTTAGTAGTATTCCTTATATTGGTTTCTTGGCTGCGGGATGGGCGGTAATGCTCGGACAGGACCAAGGTTCTAAAATTGGTGGTGACATTGCTAATATGATAAAGGATTGTGATATTGATGATGTTGGGGAGAAAATAGACACAACTAAATAGTAGGAGCAGGATTCCCATCTCCTTGTTTAGGTATGTCTATCTCATATTCGGAAATTTCTAAATTCTTATCAGAAGCAAAGAAAAAGAAACCGTTGACTACAGGAGACTGCGATGCTCCTGCAGTTGACGATTCTGATGTGAAAATTACTGAGCAGAGTTTTGATATTAATGTATCTGGTCATCGTAAAGCACAAAGAGATCAAAAGATTAGAAATTTAGCAACTGGTGGATCTACCGCTGGTGAAAGAGCAGCTGCTTCTGGTAAGTTGAAGGGTCCTACTTTACCTCTTGCAAATTCCTTTGAACCAGAAGGCGAGGTAGTTTCCGAAGGTAAACCATATAAGGTCGGTGACACAATCCCTGCGTCTGCAACGAAACCAAAGGTAAAACCAGTTGGAGCTGCAAGATTTAAGTTTAGTGTTGATAAAACTGGATTGAAAGGACCAGAAAAACCTTTCACTGAAGAGACACTTGAAGAGAAAAAGAAAGGTCTCTGGGACAATATTCATGCCAAGCGTAAGCGTGGTGAGAAACCCGCTAAACCTGGAGATGAGGATTATCCCAAGACACTCAATGTAGAAAGTGCTGCCTGGACTCGCAAAGAGGGTAAGAATAAAGCAGGTGGTCTCAATGAAAAAGGACGCAAGTCTTATGAGCGTGAGAATCCTGGTAGCGATCTCAAAGCACCTTCCAAAGAAAAAGGTAATAAGCGTCGTGCATCATTCTGTGCAAGGATGAAAGGCATGAAGAAGAAACTTACTTCTGCCAAAACTGCTAGCGATCCTGATAGCAGAATCAACAAATCTCTTAGAGCGTGGGACTGCTGATATGAAATCTTTCAAACAATTTTTATCCGAAAGCGTCAATATCTCTGGCGACTTTAACGGCAATCTATACATGAACGCTCAACAACCACAAGAGGTTGGAGAGTCTTTCATGGCAGATGTAATCTATCAGGGTAGCATTCATAGAATCACTATGAAGACTCAGAATGGTATCCCTACCCGAGAGGAACTGGGTGAGCACTTACAAGCAGAGATGCCTGGTGCAATTGTTCAAACCGTTTATGGTATTGATGCATCTAACAGTCCCTATAAAATTACAGACTCTAAAAGATATCATCCAGCAAAATTAGATTGGATTTAATTCATGGCTCAGTGGAATAAGAACACACAGGACTTTCTAAACCAGGAGAGAAGTCTCTTTGAGGTTTATAATATAGCAGATCACTGGGGAAACCAGACAGACTGGAGACCTCAGTTTTCTGACAATAATAGACTAAAGGTTGCTCCCTTCCAAACAGTTTTCTTCAATACTTTCCAGTATGGTAAGGAGACTGATGTTTGGGATGAGAGTGTAGTTGGTGTTGCAACTGCTACTCATAATGCCAATTCCAGTAATGTGGTTATGGAAGTTGGTTCCACTGCTGGTAGTAAGGTTGTCAGACAGACGAAGAATGTAATGAGATACATTCCTGGTAGACCAGCAACTCTAGCATTTTCAGTTCGTTTGGATACACCACAAGTCGGCATTCGCAGAAGATTCGGATTGTTTAATGAGACTGATGGTGCTTTCTTTGAGGATGATGGAGGCACATATTCTTATGTAATTCGCAGCAGTGCAACTGGTATCACTACAGAAACAAGAGTAACTAGAGAAAACTGGAATGGTGAAAAGTTTGATGGTAATGGTTGGACTGGTGTAACTGCTGATGCTACAAAACAACAGATGATTTCCATTAACTATGAATGGTATGGTGCAGGTGGTGTAACATTTAATTGGTTAATGAAAAATGAGAC
>Ga0222713_10000597_pt1 | contig 40795 bp, 30 predicted proteins | sample C33_649DmetaG_FD_165061 | JGI IMG/M metagenome (GOLD analysis project Ga0222713, IMG submission 165061) | Estuarine water microbial communities from San Francisco Bay, California, United States - C33_649D | ecosystem: Environmental > Aquatic > Marine > Unclassified | place: USA: California... | reverse complement strand
TTATCTCTATGGACTCTGTAGAGCCTAACTGATGCCAAGATACTCTTACACTTGTACAAGCTGTGAGAGCACGATAGAAGCCTCTCATGGAATAAATGAGAGGCTTTCTTATTGTGAAGCTTGTAAAACTGATACTCTTAAAAAAAACTTATCAATTCCAAATATAACTAAACAGCCAGATATCAATAATTTGACTAATCGTAAAAATGGTGATATAGTTAAAGAGAAGATCGAAGAATATAGAAAAGATCTTAAAGAACAAAAACAACAATTAAAAGACAGGAACCTATGATTACATTAAGTATTATACTTGTTTTATCAATAGCTATAAACTTTCTTCTTGGATGGTATGTAGTCAAACTATTACAAAAGATTAGGATTTTTACTGAAGGTATATTTGATATAGTTGAAAAACTAAATCTATTAGGTGGTCATTTAGAAACAATCCATCAATTAGAAATGTTTTATGGTGAACCAGTATTACAAAATATGATTAAACATCTAAAAGTTATGGTAGCTGATATTAAAATATTTAGAGATTCATTTGTTATCGCAGAAGACCAAGAACAAGAGGAAGTAATTAATGAAGAAAAATCAGAATAATTACTTCAGTCAAATACATGAAGACGCAATAGTTAGATATGCTATTTCAACTGATCAAAGAGAAAGAACTGAACTATACATTAAGTTTATAGAACCTGCTTTTAATGAAATGGTTGATAAAATAGTATTTACATATAAGTTTACAACTCTCCCAAATATAGAAGAGCTTAGAGACGAATGTAAGATTTGGCTTACCACAATATTGGATAAGTTTGATCCTAAATCTGGCTCTAAGGCTTTTTCATATTTTTCAGTTATTACTAAAAATTGGTTTATTCATAAAGTTAAGAAAACAGCAGAGCAAATAAAGCGGGAAGTTGGATTAGAAGATATAACAGACGCCAAAAGCCATGACGTACTAATAATACATCATGAATATTTTACAAACAGAGAACAAGAAGAATTTTGGAGAGAATTTTGGTATGAAATAAACAGTTGGGAACACGTTGAAATGAAACCCAACGAAAGAAGAGTGGTCGAAGCAATAAAGATACTTATGCAAGACCCAGATGGTATAGAAATATTTAATAAGAAAGCTATTTATCTTTACATAAGAGAAATTACAGGTCTTAATACCAAACAAATTGTAACAAATCTACAAAAAGTAAGAACAAGATATTTAGAATTTAAAGGCGATTGGGATAACGGAGCAATATAATGCCAAAAGACGTAAGTTATATAAAGGTTCCATCAATTAGTTATGTTACAGTTGATTTAAATTCACTTAAACAAACTTCATCTCCTATTGCTACTGGTTCTGCCACAAACACTACCTCTTCTACAACTGAAGTTGCTGTCGATAATGCACCAGAAGCACCAACAGGAGGAGGAATACGTTTTGAATTTGGCTCACCTATAACAACGACAGGTTCATTTGATGGTTCAATACCTTCCTCAAGAACAACATCAGAATTTGAAACATTTTAACTAATTACATTATGGACAAAGTAGATAAATATATAAAAAAAGTAATAACTAATATTGAAGAAGATCGTGAGGTAACAAACGAACTTCTTAAAGATGTTATGGGATATATTGGAAAAGATGCTTCTAATCATGCTTCTGTTGGTCATGTTGCCGCCAAATACGTTGAATCATTACAACGTTCAAATGAGCAATTAGTAAAACTAGTAACTCTTATGGCTAAAAAACAAGATAATCTTTATGGAGATTTAGACGACGACGATAAGCGAAACATATATGATAGCTTATCAAAGGAAGATTAATGGCAGAGAAAAAACCACCAAATTTTCTATTAATACAGTCTAATCCGTTAAATACTGATGGTCCTATCACTTTATTTGATCAATTAAAACCCCCATCAGTTTATGATATATTACCTATGGTTATAGGTAATTATGGTACACCAAATTATTTAAAAACTGATACTCTATTTGTTAGAGTAGTAAAAACATTTGATAAATCTCAGCCAAGACCTGGGAGTGTTCCAGATATGGAATCTAGAAATAATTTTGATACTCCAAAACCTATTCAACACTGTATGGCTATAGCTAATGATGTATATGGTACATTTGCTCCATTACCGACAGAAGTTGGTAATGAAATAACAGATGTAAAAAATAAAAATATAATAAAACAATCTGTATATTGTTATGATAGTATTGGTTTGTTAAAAAGTGGGTTAAAAGTAGGAGATAAAATACCAGTTCAGTTTGTTACTCCAACGGAAGCTAAAATAGTAGGAGATGTTGTCTCAAATGAAATAGTTTCACAAGAAGGAGATAATACTGGCAATAATGGTGATGGTGACGGTACTACAGTTGGTGACTCTAACCAAAATACTTCCCCTACGGGAGATTTACAAGGGGGCAATTCTGATAGTAGCGTTAATTGTAAAACTTCTAATTTTTTAACAACTTATGTACCAAAACCATTAATATTTGAAAATGATATATGTGGTAATGATAAACAAAATAGTTTAGATAATACAATTGTATATAAAACTGAAAAATGTAAAACTGGTGTATTACCAAATGGTCAAACTGTCTCTTTACATTCTAAATTTTTTGATCAAGTAGCTGGTTTGATTACAGATCTTCAAAATGATCCAGAAATTATATCTTCTGGTTATAAAATAGTTATAAGTAGTGGTTATAGAACTTTAAATGGTCAAAAATATGCTAGAAGGTTAAATTGTCCAGAAGCAGTAGCTAAAGGTGCAACAGAACAAGAATTGTATTATGATAAATGGAAAGATTTGTTAGCAAAGTATAAATGTAAAGGACCAGAAGCTAGTCCAGCAGTAAGAACCACTTCTCATTTAACTGGTATGGCTGTTGATATTTTATTAGATTTTAATGGAAAATTTAGTCAAGCTGAGGAAGGCAAACCTTGTTTTAAATATGTAAGAGAAAATTGTTTAATTTATAAAAAAATAAGTCAGTATGCCACAAAACATAAATTAATCAATTATCGTAAAGAACCTTGGCACTGGAGCACTGATGGACACTAATAAAAAAAGTAATGATGTTTCTGGTTTAAATTCTAATTCTTCTAATAAACTTAAAACAGCAACAGCAAAAACTCTAGCTGCACAAGGTGGGATCGGTAATATCCCAAAAAAAGAACCAGAATTATCTTTTTTCAAAACTCAAAATGAATATGTTATTAAAAATCCTAATTCTGATTCTTATATAACGCTTGGCAAGGATAGGCCAGCAGGCAAATATAGTGGATATGGTGGTTCTGGCGATACAAAATGCTCTAGTATAGATTTAGTTGTTGGCAGAATATCGCCTGTAGCAGTAGAAGAAACAGATAATGGACAGTTAATATACGCTGATAATAACCTAACTTTAGATGCAGCAAGAATCTATATATCACAGAAAACTGATATAGACGAAAATTTTAAGTTAACGAATGGTTCTATCGGAAACTCTAAAGCTAAATCAGCCATAGGCTTAAAAGCAGATGGGATTAGAATAATAGCTAGAGAAGGTATAAAGTTAGTTACTAAAACAGATTTTGCTAATGCTGCTGGTGCTGAGATTAATGAAAATAATGGAATAGAAATAATAGCTCTTAATGATACTGGAAACTTACAACCTATGTTGCTTGGTCAAAATACTGTTGATTGCTTAACTGAATTAATAGATGAAGTTGACAGGTTACAGAACAGAATTGAATATTTTATTGAAGAACAACAAAAATTTAATGATGCCGTTTCTCAGCATACGCATAATAGTCCTTTTTTTGGTATTCCTACTTTACCAAGTCCAAATTTAATTATAAACAACATGGCCTTAACTTTAAATAAAGTTTTAAATGTTACAGTACCTTATTATTTTCAAAAAATAAACTTTAATGGTATAAAAACAAAATATTTAAGTAATGGTGATAAAGCTATTAAAAGCAAATACAATAAGGTTAACTAATTAAAATAAATGGCTACTCATTTTGTTAACTCACAATCTTCAGTTAATTTATATAAAGATATTTCTTTAAATTCACAAATATTATTTGTATTATCACCATTAACAGAATTTACAGTTTTAGAAGAATACTTAGGTATTAATTGCTCATTTCATAAGGTTAAATATCAAGAAACAGACTGTTATATTGAATTACAATATGTTTCTAGATTATCAACGACACCAGAATCGGCACCATTTGTTTGTGTACAAAATTTAAGCAACAATTCTTATGTAGAACCAAGTTGGTATAACTTGAGTGAAAGTGAGCCATACTTCAATTCAAACACTAAAGAATACTGCATAACAATAACAGCATCAGAATCAAAAATAGGAAATAGAGCAGAATTATATAAAAATGCTAAAACAAAAGCAATTCAAAAATTATTTGAATATTATAATAAAAGTTCAACTGAAGAATCAGTTTCTTTATACAACTCTTATTATATTTTTGCAGAAGTTAAAGATGTTTACGTTCCATTTAGACCATTAGCAAGAACAAAAATTTTAGTAGCAATAAAACAAAAATATTTCGATGCTGTAGAACAATTACCAGAACAGGATATAGCAAATAGTTTATCATCTATAGAAGATGCTAATTACATAATATCAATACCCTTTAATGAGTTTGAATCTGAATTGAATAAGTTGTCTTCTGCTTTAAAATTATATGATTTTGATATCTTTATATCTAATAGTAAGGTTGGGTTCAGATTTGGCTCTCAAGCTAATGAATTTTATGATACGTCTGATAAGATTTTGAATGAACTTTCATTAAAAGAAAAAGCGGAAAAAATTATTGTTTTTCATGATTTGGTAATAAACCATTTAAAACAGAACTCAATACAAGTATCTAATCAAGATTTTTTAAATAAAACTAATATTGAATTTGTTATAAATGATAGATGTAATAAAATTTATAGTATTGCATTTAATAAAAATGGAACATGTAAAATTCCATCTTTAGGACTTAAAGATTTTCTTGAAAAAGATCCCATAAACGACGAAACTGTTGTTAATTTTATTAAAAATTATAAAACAATAAATTCATTAGATAAATGTAAAGTATCTTGGATTAATTTTGTTGAACGATTTGTTTATCCAAAAGTTTTAGTAAAAGAATTTAGTTTAAATGATTTAATCAAAAATTATCAAAAAGGTGATTATCAAGCATTTAAAGATTTTATTAATTTATTTAATTCTATTAACCAAGAAGATATGGGAAATCCAACTAAAACTATTAAAGAAATTGATGAACTTGAAGCAAAAATGGCTGATTTTAAAGCTAGTACAGCATTTTCACTTGCTAGGGAAAGTTTATTATCTAGGACTACCTATGTTGGTGACAACACTTTTAATCCAAATGGTTTTGAGCAATCATTAAAACAGTTATATTTACTTAATGATAATTCTAGTGATAATATAGAAGATAAAATTGAAAAGGCTGATAAAAAAGCAGAAGAATTTGTATTAGTTAAAATATATGAATTTCTAAATAAATTAGGTCTTTGTAAACTTGTCGATGTTACATTAGGTTGTTTAGCTAATAATATTAATGATTTTGTAGATATTGATTTAGAAGCAACATTTACTATGGGAACAATTAAATCTTTGGATACAGACGAATTGCTAAACAAAGTAATACCAGCTTTACCAAAAGATCAACAACAAATATTCTATAATGCTTTATTGCTAAACAACTCTTATATAAACAGTAGAAGCTTGCTATATCAATTAAAATCTACTTTACCCGCAGATCAATATATTTCACTTAACTTAGAAAGTGCAAGTTACGAAGATATAGCAGCAGTAACCGCACAACTTATGTCCACAGGTACTTAAAATGTCTTCAGTATGTTACGAATTACCACAAGAATCAGAAAACGCACTTGCTATTCAGTTAAGAGAAAAAATACTTAATAAAATAGAAAAAGCAAAATCTCAAGATGAATTAAAAGAAATAATTATCAATATTTTAGCGGAAAATGATGATCAATTAGATATTGAGCAAGTTCAAGTTAATGGCGATATTTTAGGTGGTATAGAAAAATACCTAGCCTGCACAATTCAAGAAAATCAAGATAACTTAAATAATGTTCAGATTGAAGTTGGCGAAGTTCTTAAAAAAGCTATTGATTTGATTTGTAATCCTCCAAGTTTTCAAATTCCTTATCCATATCCAGTTATAGATATTAGTGCTGGATTTAGCGATAAGATTTTGGTTGCAATATTAAGATTAGCTATTAAGATTATTTTATCAATACTTAAAAAACTTCTTTCTTTATTAGTTGAAATTTGCGCTACAGGTCTTTCTGTTTTGAATGGATATGGTAGTGCTTCCTTTGCAGATATTATAAAGCAATCTGTTGGTGACAATTTATCAACTAGTTTCATTAATGATGTATTTAAAGCTTTTGGTGTAAATGCAAACGGAAGCCCAGCAGAAATAGTTGTAAGCGATCCAGAATCTTGTACTGATACTCCAGTTGATCCAGACACGATATCAAATTTAAAAACAACTATGCAATTTTTAGATGATTTGTCGTTCATGTTAACACCAGTAGAAATATGTGGTTTGTTTAACAATAGAGGAACAGACCAAGCTTTTAAAGTTGTTGAAGAGATATTGAATTTTGAATACCCAGCATTAAAAATTAGATTAAACAGTAGAGATAAGATAGCTGGCTTGTTTAAAACTTTAGGTGTTAAAAATGATCCATCTATTTGTGAATTAATTGAGAATAATGCTGAAACAGTTTTGGCAAGGCCAGATATTTGCTTTACTAGTGATACAAACCAACTAAGAGAAAAATTACTTAAAGATAAAGGTCTTACAAACGATGAAGTAGCAGAGCAATTACAAAAAGAAAGAAATAGAAATAAAGCAAACTTAGAAAAGATTGCCCAACTAGCTTCTCAAATTAGAGATAATCCAAACAAAATATTAGGTGAACAACCACAAATATTTTGTAAACAAGGAAAGCCTGGAATTGTTACTTTAGACCAAATGCCTTCCTTAAAATCTAGTATAAATTCTTCTTTAGATACAACTTTTAATGTTTATGCCTCAACATTAGATAAAAATTTAAAATCATTTCCAAGCACCGTTGTTTCAACTAGTAAAGTAGAAAATACTGTTAATCCAGTTATACCAAAATTCATAACTATTAATTCTATTGATAAAGAAGGTAGACCTATAACTATTGAAAACGGATTAAACCCAGAATTTATACAACGAACAACTTCTGGAGAGTTTGAACTTTCTAATGTAGAAGGTAATACTAGTGAAACTGAATTACTTCGCTATTATGATACTAGGTTTTCTGCTTCTGTTAGAAATGGTGATTCAATAAACATTCAAGCATTACTAAGTGAAATAGATATTAAAAATTTTGATTATAATAATGTTTACATTAAAAATTATAAAACAAACGAAAAACTATTAAAAGATGTTGTTGAATCTGTATCTATGGAAAACATAGAAGATTATTTAAAAATAGATTTAGATAATCTTAGTATAAATTTTGAATTACCATCTAAAATAGGCGAAGGATTACAAATGGTTTCAATTTACCCAATAGGTAGCACATCATGACAAGTATAGTCGAGAAAGCAATCGGTAGTAAATTTTATGTTGTAAAAACAGACTCTTATTATCAACCAGTTACAGTATCAAACGATATTGAAGTTACACCAAACATAAACCAACTTGATTCATTTAAAAAATTAGTACCAAAAGATTCCGATATAGTACCAGCGTCAGTAAAAGCATCTACTGGTTTTGTTTTAGAAGACTTTTATAAAAATTTATATTTTCGTGTTTATAAAAACATAACAAAAATATTTTTTAATAGTAGCACAGATAGTATATTTAATAAGTCTAAAGAAGAATTGGGAATAGATTATAGTGGTTTAGATATCCTGCGTAGCTTAGATATGTCTGGTATTGTAGACGTTCAGCAACTAAAAGATGAAGTATTTAATACTTTTATGAACGATCCTTGCTTGGCTGTTGATGCAGAACCAGATCCAGAAATGCACCCATTAAGATTACAGATAGTTAAGGGAAATTATTATTTATCTTGTAGAACTCATATACTTGATTTTCACCTTAGAAATTTATTAACTATTTCTATTTTTGATAATAATCAATTTTATCAAAATGATACTTCATACATAAATTATATTTATGATACATACATACAGAGATTAGCTTCAACATCAGTGGAGTATTTTACAAGTATTAAAGATTTACTATATAAAGAATTGTTAAAAATTATTGATAGTGGTATAGAATTAATAAATCCAATAACTAACAAACCAATTCAAATAGTAGATAATAAAGAGCTTGATTCTTTAAGTTATTTACGATATTTGTTTGATAATCAATTTATTTTTATGATGAATGAATTTAATTCCTTTTTTTCTCAAGAAATAAAAATTAGTAATAATACAATTAAACTATCTAACCTAGAGAAGATACAAAATTATTTTATAAATAATATTTTTCAAACCAAATCTGTAGTTGAATCACCTATAAATTCTATATCTTTATTATATAATTTTATTCCAAGTGGTTCTAAAACAAATGTTAACTTATCTTTGATTATAAAATCTAATGTAACAACAGAATATTTATCATTAGTGGAAACATCTACGTTATTAGAAGGCTCATACAATAATGTAGATCAATTGCCACAAGAGTTAGATTCTATATTAAAACAATCTATAATTAATAGCACAGCTTTTAATTTATTATTTAATTATATATTTCCTCTTAATAAGATATTAAATTTTTCAAGTATAACACAGATTGTTTTATGTTCTAAAACAAATCAAAATGTAAATATAAATTTTAAACCAGCAATAAAGACTTTAGAAACAATACATAATGCTGCTATCGGTGATGCTGAAAAAACAAATTGTCAAGTTTCTGATTTAAATTTTAGTTTTGGTTTTGATGTTGAGATACTTAAATTTATAGCTCAAGCACCTATCCAAATAATTAAAGGATTAGAAGAGACATTTGATCCAAATATCGCTATAGCATCTAAACTTAAATTAGCAGCAGAATCACTAGGAGCACCAGACGTAAGTATTATACCTTACTCAGCACCTTTGTTGATTCCACCTCCATTTGGACCAGCAATTCCTTTAATACCTCCTTGGGGTTATATTTATTGGGGAATTAGTGCTGGCGAAGCAGCTCAAAGTTGGTCAAATGGGTTTAAAGTTGGTGGTATACCAGATTTCAGTGGTTCCTTCCAAAAGAAAAATCCTTTCAAACCTTTGTGTTAAAATAATAATAAAGCCCTATTTATTTTATGGCTTATTCCGCTGCGTTACCTTTAGTAAATGATCCAAACGATGGTTATGTTATGATCAAAACCATCGAAACACTTGCTAAACAAAATTTAAAGATGCTTTTGTATACAGAACCAAGTGAAAGAGTTTTTGACTCTAATTTTGGTGTTGGTATAAAAAGATTTTTATTTGAGCAAAATTTACAAATTACTTATGAAGATATAAAACAAAGAATCAACAATCAAGTAAGAACTTATCTTCCTTACATAACAATACAAAAAATTAATTTTTATAATAGTTTTGATGGTGAGCAAAAATCAGAAGAAACAAATAATTTAAAAATAGAAATATTCTTTTCTGTTGAAGGTTTAACTAACGTCAACAGAATACTTTTAGGTTAAAGGACTAATTACGTTAATGAACAAAAAGTCACCAGTCGTAAGATACACAGCGAGAGAATTTAACTCAATAAAAAATGAGTTAGTTGAATATTCAAAAAGATATTACCCAGAAACTTATAGTGACTTTAATAAAGCTTCATTTGGTTCTTTGGTTTTAGACACTGTTAGTTATGTTGGCGATGTTTTATCGTTTTATTTAGATTATCAATTTAATGAAAGTATGATAAATACAGCAGTTGAGTTTGATAATATATTAAAAATATCAAAACAACTTGGCTATAAATATTCACCAAAAAGCACCGCTTATGGTTTTGTTACTTTGTATGTATCAGTTCCAGCAGATAGTAGTGGTTTAGGACCAGATACAAATTATCTCCCAATACTTAGAAAAGGAAGTACCTTTGGTTCAAGTGGTGGACAATTATTTACGTTATTTCAAGATGTTGATTTTTCTCAATCAACAAATGAAATAGTTGTGGCACAGGTAGATAACACAACAGGTGTTCCAACTAGTTATGCTGTAAAAACCGTAGGTATAGTTCAGTCTGGTTTTTATACACAAAAACAAATTCAAATTGGCGAATATGAAAGATTTAAAAAAGTTGATTTAGATGATAATAACGTTTTAGAAATTATATCTGTTTTTGATACACAAGGTAATGAATATTTTGAAGTAGAAAATCTTTCTCAAGATGTAATCTATAGACAAATATCAAATAATAATTTTATTTCTGATGGTGTTGCATCTATATTAAAACCATTCCCAGTACCAAGAAGGTTTACAGTTGACAGAACTAGAACAACAACAACTTTACAATTTGGATATGGTTCTGAAAATTCTGACACTAATGCAAATTCAATAGAACCAGCAGAAAACGTAATTCAGTTACACTCTAGAAATTATTATACAGATGTATCGTTTGACCCAACAAATTTAATAAAAACAGATAAATTTGGAATTGCACCATCAAATACCTTTTTAACAATAACTTATAGAAAGGCAAATCCAAATATTTCAAATGCTTCTGCTGGAACAGTTACACAACCAAAAAGTCTCGTACTTAAATTTAATAATTTAGATGTTACCTCACAGTCACTTAGAAACGCTGTCCAAGGTAGTTTAGAAGTTAATAACGAAGAACCACTAAACGGTGAAATTCGCTTAGATGAAGTAGAAGAAATAAGAAATAATGCTATAAATTTTTATGCTACTCAAAATAGAGCAGTTTCGTTATTAGATTATCAAGCAATTATATATGCTATGCCTTCTACTTTTGGTAAAATTAAAAAATGTTTTATTACACAAGATCAGAATTCTTTTAAAAGAAATATAAACATTTATGTTATTTCTATTGATAATTTATCTAATTTAACAACTGCAAATTCTATTCTTAAATCAAATTTAAAAACTTGGATTTCAAGATATAAAATGATAAATGACACGATTGATATATTAGATGCCAGAATAGTTAACTTTGGAATAGATTTTAATATAACTGTTGATAGTGCTTACGATAGGACTGAGATCTTGAACAAAGCATTATTACAACTACAATTGTTGTTTACAAACACTAAAATGGAAATAGGAGAATCTATTTCTATAGCAAATATCTATAATACTTTAAATAAAATAAATGGAGTTATAGATACTACAAAAGTAACAGTAAATCAAAAATTTGGTGGTGTTTATTCCTCAAATGTTATTGATTTAAATAGTTTAGCTACTTTTGATGGAAAATATATAAATTGCCCAAAGAATGTTGTTTATGAAGTTAAATATCCATCTTTAGATATTAAAGGAACTGTATCATAATGGCTATAAAACGTTACTTACCTAATGCTGATACAACAATATCTAATGCTTTTAAATCCAATTTAGTTACAAGAGGTGTTAGTGGAAACATGGGGCAATCTGATATACTAGAAGTGTTCAGTATTTATGGGCAAGCAAATGCCTTATCTTCTGAGCTGTCCCGTGTTCTTATTCAATTCCCTATAAGCGATATAGTAACAGATAGAACAAATGGTTTAATACCTGCTTCTGGTTCTGTTTCTTGGTTCCTTAAGCTTTATAATGCCAAACATGGTCAAACTCTTCCAAAAGATTATACCATGACTATTTCAGCCGTTTCTTCTTTGTGGAATGAAGGATATGGTTTGGATATGGAAGAATATAGTGATATAGGATATGCCAACTGGAATATTGCTTCATCATCCTCTTCTGGCACCTCTAGTTGGGCTTCTGCTGGTGGTGATTATCATACCTCTCCTACTGCTTCGTATTTCTTCTCAAATGGTACAGAAGACCTTATAGTGGACGTAAGCCCTATAGTAGAACAGTGGATAGCGGGTACTAAATCTAACTACGGATTTGGTGTAAAACTTTCATCAAGTCACGAACAAGCTGCACAATCATTTTACACCAAAAAGTTCTTTGCTAGAGGAACAGAATTTTTCTTTAAGAAGCCAACTCTAGAAGCTCGTTGGAATTCTGTTCGTCGCGATAATAGAGGTTATTTCTTTGCTTCTAGTTCATTAGCTTCAGCAGCAGATAATCTTAATACAATTTACCTTTATAATGTAGTGAGAGGACAACTTAAAAACATTCCAGCAGTAGGAACAGGTAATATCTATGTTAAAGTATATACCGATTCTTCTGGAAGCACTACAATTACATCAACACCAAATAATCCTGTAACTGGTGGATGGGTATCAACAGGAATTTATTCAGCTTCATTTGCCCTAAACACAACAGCAACTGAAGTTTTTGATAGATGGTTCGACTCTACCTTAACAACTTGTTTCCATACTGGTTCAATAGACGTTTATAATTTAGATTCGCAAGATTATAATCCAACAAATAGATATGTTGTTTCTTGCACAAATCTTAAATCAATTTATTATCCAGAAGAACAAGCAAGGTTTCGTTTCTTTACTCGCAAAAAAGATTGGTCACCCACTATTTATACTGTAGCAACAAGCTTCATACCATCGGAGATAATAGAAAGCGCATCATACAAATTAGTAAGAGTATCAGACAACCTAGAAGTTATACCATACGGAACAGGTTCTCTACTACATACTGGACTTTCTTATGATGTATCTGGAAGTTATTTTGATTTGGATATGAATTTACTAGAGACAAATTATTCTTACCAGATTAAATTAAGTTTCTATGATGGTGCGACAAATAGTTGGAAAGAACAACCAGAAACCTTCAAATTTAGAGTAGAAAAGAATGAGCCTTAAAGACCTATTTCAAGTCAAAAAAGTATTACCACCAGTTTCAAACGAACAAATTGCTGAGGAAGTAGAATCAGTTGAATTAATTGATTCTTATTCTAAGGATAAAGAAAGAATTGAATTTGCTGTTGATTATTCAGCACCTTCTAATTTTGCTGTATTTGGATCTGCCGAAAAGTATTATAACGATTCTATTGAGAGAATATATTCTCAATATCCTTATGATGGTTCTAAAAAAGAAAAATTAGATTGGTATAATTCATCTTCTTTATTGGATATATGGTTTTATGAAAACGCTTATCCAAAGACAACTGGTTACGCTATATTTTCTCCTTCTGGTTGGTCCTCAAGAATAGGGTCACAAGTATCTGGTTACGGAGAGCCAACTGCAAAAGAATATATAGTAATTAAAGGTGGTCCAAATACTAATTCTGGTGCCACGCTTAAATCAAAATTTTTAGATAGTTCTAATCAAGATCCAAAATCAAATGTTTATGATGTTTCTAACAATAGAAATAATAATTTACAATATAACTTAAATAATGGTTTAACATTAGAATTCTGGTTTAATAAAACATCTTTTGTCACATCTAGTACAGAAAAAGAAGTAATTTTTGATCTATGGAACGGAGAATTATCTTCTAGTTCTGGTTATGGTCGCTTGACTCTTGAAATTTCTGGAACTACTGGTTCTCCATTTTACTTAACTGCTCAATCTGGTACTGCTGGTTTCTTTAGACAAAATGTTGGTTCTACACCAACAACTTCTTCTATTGTTTCTGGATGGAACCACTATGCTGTGTCACTAGTAAATTCATCTAGCGCAGTACAAGCTAAATTCTATATAAACGGCAACCTTGATTCAACCCAAAATCTTGGCTCTTCTATTAATGATATAAATGGTTCTTTAATTGCTAATATTGGTGCTTTGAGAACTGCTCCATCTGGAACTAGTGGTGTCTCACTTGGTTGGGGTAAACTTTCTGGTTCTATTGATGATTTTAGATTCTGGAAGACTCAAAGAAATTCAAGAGAAATAGGAAGAAATTGGTGGGGTTCTGTAGGTGGAGGAACTAATACAGACGATTCTAATACTGATTTAGGATTTTATTATAAATTTAACGAAGGTATAACAACAACTTCTTCTATTGACTCAATTGTATTGGATTACTCTGGTCGTGTTTCAAATGGTACTTGGGTTGGTTATTCAGCAGATTCTAGAAATACTGGATCTGCCTTAACAAACGAAGAACAAGATCCAATTATATATTCTACACACCCAGAAGTAGTAACAGTATCAGAAGAATATCAAGTAATAGGTCAAGATTACGACAGAACTAATCCAAACGCTATGTATTACTCTTTCCCAGATTGGATAGTAGAGGAAGATGTAAATAGTGAACTTCTTAACTTAACTCAAATAGCATCATCGTATTTAGATACATTATACTTACAAATTAAGTATTTTACTTCAATAAAAGATAGATACAACAATATTCAAATTGATGAAAAACCATTTCCATTTTCAAAAACATTATTAGAATCAACTGGTTTGGTTGCTCCTAGTTTGTTTGTAGATGCAAAAATATTTGAAGAAGTTCTTTCACAAGATAATGAAAGAAAATTTGAAGATAAACTAGATGAAATAAAAAACGTAATATATCAAAATATATACTCAAATCTTACTGATATATTAAAATCAAAAGGAACAGAAAAAGCATTTAGAAATATGCTTCACTGTTTTGGTGTTGACGAAAGCTTAGTAAATATAAACATATATTCAAATAATAACTTTTTAAAAGTAAAAGATAATTTATTAGATACCACATTAGCTAAAAAAGTAGTTAACTTTAACGACCCAGATAGATTTAATAGTTCAATTTATCAATACAAAATTTCAAGCAATCCTACTTCTTATTCTTATATAACTTCTTCGACTTCTCTGCAATATCTTCCATTTACCGCTGAGGTTGAGGTTGTATTTCCAAAGAAATTAGTTTCATCGCAACCAAATTATTTTAATACTTTGTTTGTTGAAACATCCATATTTGGAGCACACACACCCGTTTTAGATCCAAATGATTTAACATGGGATTCTAACGATAAATTTAATTTTCAAGTATATGCTATAAGAAATGCTATAGAAAGCAGTGATGTTAAATTTGCTTTATCATCATCTAATTCTTCTATACCTCTATTAACTTCATCTTTGTATACGGATGTATATAACAACGAAAAATGGAATTTTGCTGTAAGGTTTTATCCAAATAAATTAATTAATCTAAGTAATGTTTCTGGGACAACCGATACAACTTATACAATAGAGTTTTATGGTATTAATAGTGATGGTGGAGTAGTAAAGAATGAATTCTTGCTAACTTCATCATTATCTAACGCAGATGGTACTAATATTGCTAAACAATCTAGAAGATTTTATCTAGGTGCTGAGCATACAAACTTTACAAGTTCAGTAATCAGACAAACAGATCTAAAACTATCTTCATTACGTTACTGGTCCACTTACTTATCAAATGAAGAAATTAAAAATCATTCATTTAATCCAAATAATTATGGTGTTGAGTCTACATATGAAAATGCCTACTTTAATAAGATAAATAATCTTAACATACCTAAAATAGATACGTTAATGATTGATTGGTCTTTTGCTACTGTAACTGGCTCAGACTCTGGTGTTTTAGTTGGTTCAAATGACGGAAAGTTTACATTTAACAACTACTTGTCTGGTAACTTAAATTATTCTAAATATAATTCTAATTTTAATAATTTAAAGAAATATGAATATACTGGTAGAGGAGATTTTCTACCACAAAATAATACAGATTTTATAAACACTCAATACAATTATTCATCAAAACTTACTGATTTTGAAAATCTTAATGCTTCAAACTTAATAAATGTTTTAGGTTCAGAAGATCAAAATATTTTTACCAAACAAACAAGACCTATAAATTATTATTATAGCTTTGAAAAGAGTATGTACAGAACCATAAGTGAAGAAATGCTTAATATGTTTAGTACAATACTTGACTTTAATAATTTAGTAGGCGATCCAGTTAATAAATACCGTAAAGATTATAAATCATTAGGTAAATTAAGACAACTTTTCTTTGAAAGAGTAAAGAATGAACCAGATTTAGATAAATATTTAGATTTCTATAAATGGATTGATTCTGCTGTTGGTAAATTATTGTTTCAATTAGCTCCAGCTTCAGCAGATACTAGTGAAGGTTTATTAAATGTAATTGAAAGTCATACATTAGAAAGAAATAAACATCAGTTTAAATTTCCAACTATGGAATTTAAAGTTCCTGTTTTGGAAGCTGGTGCTCAATCAATTAATCGTCATTTTTATAATTGGAGAATTGGTTATCATCCATTAAGTAATGATGAATCTGATAACACTTTATATTGGAACGAAAGAGCAGAACGAGATGTAACTCCAATTTCATCTTCAAATAGTGATGTAAATGCTTCAAGAAAACAATTATTAAATGTTAGTTTACAAGCTCTTAATCGTTCGTTTACAACACCATATCGTTTAAAACTTGATGAAAGCAAAGCAGTACAAGGTGGTGTAAATTTTAGTAATAACAAAAATCTTGAATTTGCTACAGTCGCTCTTACTCCTCATGGTCCTATGGATACTGATAGTGTAATCAACGTTCCAGCTAATTATCTTTTTGCTGGTATACCAAGCACTTCATCATTACTACAAGATTGTAATGATGTTCTTGATCCAATTAAAAAAGTTAAATATTATTTCACAACTGTTCATGGTAGAGATTATCTTTCTTCTTCGCTTGGTTACGGAGAAATATTAAGTTCTAAAATTGCTTTACCAGCTAATTTTATAAGTGGAACAGTAACTTCTGGTTATCAATCACAAGTAGCTAGTGAGTTTATGAATGGAGTTATAATAACTAACATTCACAACGATACTTACGGTTCAAGAAACGAAGTACCAGTTCAAGGTCCATTCACAAACCAGTGGGTTGGTGGTCGTCAATCAAGACACGTTGCACTAAATCAAGGCACCGATACCTACACAACTCGTCCAGAAGCTTGGAAAATACTTTTGGGTACTGGAAGCTTTTCTGGTCCTTATCAAGCAGCTATAGGCTTTGTAGGGGCCGATTACCCTTATCCAGAAGGCAATCCAGATAGTCCATCATATCCAGTTCGTGCTCACAAAAGAGCAACTTATTTAAGAGAAGAAACAGCCAAAAGACCAGTAAATATAAAGAATATTCGTTCTTCTACTGGTTCAATTGACCTTGGTAATTATGAAAAGAATTATCAAGTTGTTCATACTGTTGGAGCAACTACAAATAATAGAGAACTTCTTGATGCTGAAAACCCAACAATAAATACTGAACTTGCTGGAATCATAAGAACAAACGTAACTAATGGTAAAGTTGATTTTACTCTTCCAACAAGACAAAAATCAGAAACCGTTATAAGAAACAAATTCTCTGCTCCTGGCGATTATAGAACAAATTCAAGAGGTTATCTTAATAGATATGCTGAAGAATTATCACCATATAACGTTAATGGATTTAGAAATCGTCAAGTAATTGGTGATGGAAGAAGAAATGGAGAATCATTAAATAACGATAAAACACAATACCCAGAAATAATAGTTGGAGCAACAGGAGATTTTAATACTCTCCAAGCCAAATCATCCCTATTTGGTGGTTATCAAACTGGTTCTGCTACAGTTCCATCCATACACAAAGTAAATAAAAATCCACTAACAACAGTAGATTACTCTGGTGATACTTCGACCCAAATAACAAAAGATAATGATAATGGTTTCTTTACCCATCAAATACCACAAAACGATGCTGGTTATGCTTGGATTAGAGCTTCTGTTCCAACTTCTTCATTAGCTTATTATGGTTATCTAGATAATCAAATATCTAATGGTTCTTACATAACAGTTCCATCTGGCTCTACTTCTGTAATAAAAACATTAGATAGCATAAGTGCTTCTGAATTTGGAAGTTATTTAAGTTCTTCAGATGTAGTTAGAGACTATATCCCTACTTTTCCATTTATTGGAGATACAACACAAAATGTTAGAATTTTAGGTGAAGATAAACTTGTTTCTGGTTCATCTGGTTTTATTCCTACAGATTTTGTTGGTTTAAACATTCATTTGCTTAACTATCCAACTTATACAACGTTAGACTTTCTAACAAATATAGATTTGTTAAATGAAACTAATAATGCTGGTGAGCGTTTTGAACCTTTTACGAATTTGTATTATGGATATGAAAGTATTTTTGGTGGGCTTTTAAATTTTGGAAATGATACGTTATATTTTAATAATCAATATGTTTATTCCGAAAATGATTGGCGAGAAGCATTAATAAACTCTGGTTATTTCAGAGTTATTAATAACTTTTATGGTGCATTTAACTCTCTAATTCTTAATAGAAATGGACCATATGGATATACAACTTTTAAACAAGTTAGAAATTCATACCATCCAGTAGTTCGTAAACAAAATCAAGATAATTATATAACCCTATACAAAAATAATAATTTTATTATTGAAAAGGAACCAGTTGTTTATTATAACAAACCAAATAGAGTAAGGTTTAAAGATGTTGTAAATAATAAAGAATTAAGATTTTTACATACATTAAATAACTTAAAACAAAGTTTTGAAAATATTAATTTATTTAATAATATTACAATTGAAGAAAATAAAACATTTTACGATTTAATGTTAAAATTATTATTGAATAATTCACAATATAAATTATTAAGTTATGAACTAAATACTAGCATTTTTCCAGTAAAAAATTTACAATCAACAAATATTATAAATACTTATTTTGATGATTATTACGAAACAGCAGGATATTGGAGAGATTTGAGAAAAGATAGAGATAATTGGAATATGGACAATTGGTATTTAAATTCTGAATTATCTAGTAGTGATTCAGATATTGGGTTGTTACAAACAGTAGGTAACGTAGTACATGGTGGGAATCTTAACAACATATCTAAATATGTTCTTTATTCATATAAACAAATGTTATCATCTAAACATAGTTATATGTCTATAAATAATACAAATAGAACCTTAAGTTTACCATCGTTAAATATTGATAATGGGTTGTTAGGTGGTACGGAGCCTTGGATCGTTGGTCAGCAAGCTAACAAAAATCCTTATTATAATTCTTATAAAGATTGGCTTGAACAAATAAACAAATCAAAATACAAGAATTATTCAATATTACCACAATACATAATATCATCAGATTCAATTATAAGTAATGTATTAAATAATAAATTAAACGATGATCTAACAAACGAACTTAAATTAGCTACGGCTTACCAAACTGAAACAACTAACCAAGTACAAACATACTCTGACACTAATTTTGTTAAAGATGTTGAGATTATTAATAACGATCTTATTGATACGTCAAATAAAATTAAACTATCATTAAATTGCGATTCAATTATTAAATTTAACCCAACGCCAGATGGAGAATTGTATCCGCAAAATAGAAGTTATTTAATAGCTAATCAATTTAGAACTTCTACAGATCAGTATTACACCAGATGGAGAAATAGTAAAGGTATTACATCAAATACAAATGGTTTTAGAAGAAATATAACTACTCCTTTAGTTTCTCCAGGTGTATTATATAATACTATAAAATCTGGTATTGCTGTTGACTATCCTGTTATGACTGGTAGTTTACAAATTACGCAAAGTCAGTTTGACGCATCTTCACAAATAGACTATCAAATTAATAATAATTCTTTTGATAAAAGAATTCCTTTTGAAGCATTATTGAAGCCAGAAGTTTATTTAAATATTGATTTAATTTATAGCGATTCACATCCATCATCAAGTGCAAATGTTACTTCATCTTGGACAGGACAATATGAAAGTGATTTATATAAATTAAACATCAATAATTTCTTAGCAGAATCAATTAATTTCTTTTTGGCTGATAATAGATTAACAACTTTATACTCTAAACCAGAAAATGAATTTAGCATAGTCGAGCCAGGAAAATGTTATAGAGCTTTAGTAAAAATATACAAGTCTTCTAATGGCGTTGATGTTACTGATTATTTGTATTATAATACAAGCTCTTATACTTCATATAGAAAACCTCAATATCCAAGAACCAATACGGTTGAAACTATAAATATGTATAGTAGACCATCTGGCTTTGGTCCAGCTTGTGCAGGTGGCGTTTCTGGTTCGAGTATTTATACAAACAACATAATAGATTCTACAAACGGATATTATGCTCCTTACACTCCTCCTTACTATGATGGAGAAGGTTGGGCGTTATTAACATTTACACCAACTGGTTCAACACCATACAAGCCAACTTTACAAGAAATATTTAACAATTTACAAATTAAATATTTAAGATATGAAGTTGTAGAATCAGAGCTAGGAACTGGTGGTCCTCAAGGCAAAGGAAACTTAAACGCAAATGCTATGCAAGTTAGTGCTTCGCTTAACTTGCTAAATTTAGTAAATCTAAATCAAATAGCACAAAATATAACAGATGCTACTACCACTTCTGATGTTTCAAAAGCTTGGGCAATTCAAACCAAATTTGAAACACCAATATTACATTTTGATACCGAATATGCTGTAGGATATGCAACTGGCTCTACTCAAGTTCCTTATGGAACAGCAGGTATGTGGCACCAATATGGTTCAATTCCAACAGAAACACAAGGAATTTACTTACAAATAACTGACGTACCAGAAGATTTTTCTAGATACGGAAAAGAATATGATTACAGAACAGCAGCAGATACTTCAACAAGAGATCCATCTTTAACTGGTTCTCTAGCTGATATCGTTGGGTTCAGCAAGTCTCCTTCTAAACTTGGAAAAATTGCTTCATCAAGAGAAATTAAAGAAGCTGTTGTAGCAATTCCGTATATTGAAGAAAATAATTCCAAACGTTATATCAAACTTAACGATAATGCTGTTAGATATTTAAGAAAACAATACTTTGGTTTAAGTCAAGATATCGAACAAGTAGAAACTGATATTGCTTTAAGTGTTAGTGATACAATTAAAAAGCAATTTACTACTATGAAAGATTATGTTTTCCCACCAAATTTTGACTTTATTAATAATTTGAATATTGATCCAATAGCTATGTATATCTTTGAATTTAAATATACATTATCACAACAAGATCTAGCAGATATTTGGCAGGGAGTATTACCAGATATAGGTTATAAATTTGAAGAACAAACATCTGTTATTACACACGAATTAAATGAAAATGAATTAATTGATAAATCAAATCTTAATGAAAAACTTAAATTCTTTGTGTTTAAGGTCAAACAAAAAGCAAAGAATAATTATTTTGAAAGACTTGTATCTTCAATCCAAGAAAAAGATAGTAAGAAACTTAATACATTACAAAAAGTCAATAGAACAGATGGTATTGATTTTTCACAAATTGATCAAGATCTTACCTATTCCTACAATTGGCCTTACGACTTTTTCTCTCTCATAGAACTCGCCAAGATTGATGCTAAAGTTGAATATATTAACGAAGAAGAAAATACAATTAAAGATCTATCTTCTAAATCATTAAAAGCTTTAACAAATAACTCTAAAAAAGTTGAAGTTGATATTGCCGAAGCTCAAGCAAATGTAAGAAACAACGTCAAACCACTAGAGAGAGCTACTACGTTACAACAAGCAGCTAAAATAAAACAACAACTTTCTAACGTTGCCACTACACAAAAACAAACTTTAAACAAAGCCACAACTAAAAAAGTTGGTAAAGTAGAGAATGTAGAAGGTGCAGTTTCAACCACGCTACAAACAAATACAATTCAAAATAATTTGAACTCTACAATTCAACAGAATGGAATTGTAGCGGAACAAGCAGAAGTATTAGCAACTGAAGCAGCTTCAACTATCAGAACCACTACATCATTAACAACAGCTTCTAGAACTACAGAATCTACAACAACACAAGCTCAACAAGTTTCTTCAAATAGAGATAATACTGATGCTGTTGGTTCTCGTTCTTCTGCCTCAACTACAACAAATGTATCTACATCTAGCAGAGTAAACCCTCAGACGATTACTACCGCTACAACAACCAACAATTCAAGTGTAACAAAAACAACAACCAGAAAAATTAGGAGATAAAAATGTCTTTCTTTGATTCAAAAGAAGAAGTAATAAATATAGAACTAACAAGCTATGGTAAATTTTTGTTATCAAAAGGAATAATGAAACCAGTTTACTATTCCTTTCACGATGAAGACATTTTATATGATGCTAGGTATGCTAGTTTTTCAGAAACACCCTCAGTTGCCGAAGTAAGAATACAGGAACAAACACCATATCTTAAAACTTTATATAGCTTTAAATCTCCAGAAATAAATTTACAAAAAGCTATAGACCAAGAAAATTATTTAGAAAGTATTCAAAATTTAAGTGATTACAACGTTGAATATTTTGATAATTCAATTGGTAACTCTACTATATCAAATTTATATGTTCCTTCTTGGAATATCAGAAGCTTGTCAGTTAATTTTAGTTCTATTGAAACAACGTTTGGAGATAATTTAAAAATACCACAACTTAATTGTTTTCTAACTTCTTCAATATATAAAGTTAATCAAAGTGATCTAGAAAGTAATGAACGATTACAAACAATTTTAGACATAGACAATACAATATTTTTAGAAGATAGAACTGCTTATATAACTAACTATGATGAATTTGTTTTAAAGATTGAAGAAGAAAACGTAGATGTTGATATTGATAAATTTGATATTGAAGTTTATAGAGTAGATACTGATGCAAGTGGTATAGAAAGTTATGTTTTAATGAAATTTGTTAAAGAAATTAAATATGTTGATGATAATAATATTCTTACAACAATTAAAAGAAATACTGTAAGTTATAATATTGATGAAAATTATTGTGAAAAATATTTAGATTTTAAATTTGACAAAGATATTGATACTGATGTTGCTTGTAATTACATAATTAAATCTGTTAAAGATCAAGATCAAATTTTTGATACCATAGATATTTGTAATAATGTTTCATCAAGATACTCTACAAATGATCTTTACAAGATAATTATAGATAACGCAACAGGAAAGAACTGTTAATGATTATAACTGTTACAGGCAACAATTCAAAATTACCAAAAGTATATATAACTAAAGCAATATTACAAAATGATAGTATTTCTATTAGCTTAGATATAGAAGAAGGTACCGAGTCTGGTGTAAATAATTTTTCTAATAATGATTATTTTGAGTATTTAAAGTTTGATATTGTACTTTTTGGTACTTCTATTATTGCTTCTAATACAGTTCAAATTAATGAATTACCAGCAACAATTAGATTATCTTTTACAGACATAGATACAAGCGGTTTGTTATCTATAAACATAAGAACTTATTTTGAATCTGATAGATATGTCTCAGACAACAATATTACTGATCGATCATTAGTAAGTTTAGTTTATAATATTTTAGGTTCTTCGGTAGTTATAGATTACCCCGTATTAGATTCTAATGGTGATTTATATTTTAATCTTTTAGATGTAAATGGTGACACTGTAGCATCAGTTGTAAGCGATTATAGAAGCGTTACAGAATTAGAAAATCTAAATTTGATAAGTCCATCATCGATCAGAGAAGACAAACCAAAATATTTTAATTTTGTTAAAAGCGATGTAGTAGGAACAAAAGTAAATAACTTTGTTAGTTTTAATTACAGAAAATTTTTACAAAACAATTCTTTTTTTAGTTCAAGCGATTTTGAAAATTATAATATACAAATAACTATTTCTAATTCTCTAAAGAGTTTAGAAAATTTAATTATAAATAATAATAAATTTTTATCAAGTTCAATTAATACAAAACTTATTAGTAAGTCAAACGAAACAATATTGTTTTATTTTGAAGATAACAGCGTAACAGATGTAGAAGAATATATAACAACTTATAGTTTTCAAGTTTCTTATGTTGATGAAGATTTTTCTACATTTTATAATTTAAATGATAGAACTGGTACATTTTTTGAGGTTTACGAACAATATTATCAATTTAAAAATATTATATTTTTAGCTCAAACTTTTGCCGACTATCCAACTAATCCTAATATAAAAGAACCATTTTATTTAGATACAACAACTGATAGATTTACTAATGAATTTGTAAGCTTTTGTGAGAGAACACAAATTGATTCAAAAAAAATAATTAATGGTAGAATTTCTACAATTAAAATTCCCTTTGATTTACGATCAATAATTGAAAATATAATTTCTAAAGTTATAAACCTATTTTTAAGCGCAGAAGATCAAATTTCATCGGAAACTATAAACAAAATAGTTTCATGCTTACAATTTGATGTTTCTACTTTTAGCTTATATATGTCATTCTTTAAAACTATTGATCAAATTTTCTTAGATCTTCAGACAAATCAATTAAACAAAATTAATTTAGTTACAAAATTTTATACTAAAAATTATAATATAAAAGAAAAGGTAAATACATCTTTCTTTTTAATTGATGATATAAATAATAATAGCATACCTAAATTACAAATAAGTAAAATGCAAGACATAATAAACAGATATAATACAACTACAAATACAGTTAGACCAAAGTTTATTTCTAATAACAAAGAAAAAAATGAAATTACAGATAATTTAGAATTTGATTCAACAACCTTTAGTCATATTTCTTCATTTGCAAAAGCACTACAAGATAATAAAAAATTAAATTTATCAACTCAATTAATAACAGAAGAATCGTATTTAGAAAAATTAGGTGTAACATTATCTGTTGGTTATTTAGAAAGTTCTAATACAATTACTTCTTTTGATAAAACAGAAACGTTTAGAACTAATCTAGCTTCTACAGCCAAAAAAGGATTGAAATCTAATAGTCTTACTTTACAAGATATTTCTAAAGCAGATCAGAATATAAAAAGTAAAATAAAACAAACTAATCAATTTTCTCACGCTTTGAATTTTTCAAAATTTAAAGAAAAAGCAACCAAAGAAGAAATGACTCCAAAATTATATTTATTTTATTATAATGAAGAGGTAGATGGCTATTGGTCAAAACTAACAAAATTAACTACATTAATGGATAATATGTTGATAAAAATAGAAAAAGACTTAGAAGAAGAAAATATATTTACAAAAGCTGAAGTTTCTTCTAAAAATGTTCCTCTAGAGAATAGTTATTTCATAATAACAGAGAAATAGGATATAAATGGCTATAAAAAATAAATTGGTTCTTTCCACATTAGTAAATCAAAATAACAAATATACAATTACCTCATTCTCTGAGCTAGATAATTATCTATCTTCTAATAAGAATAATTTGGAATCTGATGTAATTGTTAGGACAACCGCAATTTCTTTAATAAAAAATACATATTCATTATTGGGAATATCAGATCCAATCTTATCAATAACCAGTAGATATTATAAAGATGATGGATCTGGTACTTTAATAAACAATAACGGACAAAATAATCCTTTTAATTTTTACAATATTGTAATAAATTCTTCAAACAATTTAATTAATTTATTATTGGTAATAACTGAGTTTAAAACATTTTATAGTGTATATCTACCACAGATTTCTTTAGATATAGGCTCTAACTCTAGATTAGAAGATGTAATAGCTACTTTATTTGTTGATGCTATGGCAGATCAATTATTAACAGTTGGGCAATTAAACTATTCTGTGTATAGTACAAATATGTTATCTGATAGAACTACAAGTTTTGACACTTCAAATTATTTAATAGAATCAAATTATAATTTTTATTCTAAACCTTACGAAGAATATTTTTCTGGTAGCGAAAGTTACTTACCAGTAATGCCAAATTATTATTCTTTACATGACGCTGTAAAAACAGAAAATTTATCCTTTGGAAATTATTATTTAACTTTATATGGTAAAGTTCCAACTTCTCCAAGAAATCGATTTAAAAATTTAGCAAATAATAAATATTATGATGATTTTGGTAGTATAGTACAAGCGTCTAGTAGCGCGGTAGATATTACTAACATAAAAAGAAACAATAGTATTTTTTTAATAGATACAATTATTGATCAGACAACAATAGGAAATGAAGATTTTCCTTATTCAAATAAGATAGCCTTTTCCAATAATATTGAAAGAAGTGGATTTGATGATTTATTAATAAATAAAAACTTACATACATTAGGTTTAAGTAATTTTATATTTCACTCCACAGCATCAATAGGTGTTCAATATGTAAAAGAACAAACTAATGAATTGGTAATTTATAGTGATACAGGAGGTTATCGAGACTCAAGTGGTAGAAGATATAATACAGTACCAAACAAAATTATTCTATTTGAAAATCAAATAGTTTCTGTAGATTACAATAATATTTATTCTGTTAGTTCTACTGGAGGCTTTGTATTCAACGGATTTAATACAAACTTATCACCATTTGCAGAAATTTTTACTACAAGAATTAATCACAATTCTGACAGAACTAGTTTGTTTACTTATGTAGAATTATTAAATGAGTTAAATAACTTATATATTGATTATGTAAATTACAACACGATATATAATCTAGAAGAACTTCAGAAAGTTACAACATTAGGATATGTAATAGAAAAGAAAAACTCAAACGGAGTTCTTTTACAATCTATTTACATACCAAAAAATAATAATAATTTAGATATAGATTATCTAGATACTCAAATACCTTACGATATTGACATTACATACGATGTTTATTCCCTAGATGTAACTCCAACATTAAATTATCAATTTACAAATATCGAGAGAATAAGTAGTAGACTACTGACTGTTAATGTTCCCATAACTTTAGCACCAAAAGTTACAAAAAATCTTTTATTCAACAAAGTATTTAAGTTAACGGATAATCCACCAGTTCCACCAATAATTAATTTTATTACTTATCAGAGTATAACTGATTTATTAACTTTAAATATTACTACTCAAATTAGTGAATTACTTGAAACACCAATAAATATTTTACAAAATGATCAACAAATATTTAATAACATTTATAATTATAAAAATAGAACAGACGGAAAAATATTATTCAAAACAAACGATCCATTAAAAACTATACAAATTTTTATAATTGCTAATACAAAACCAACATCATATACAGATTTTCAAAATGTTCAACCAATTGATGTTTCTATGAACAATACTTTTTCTAAGTCTATTAATCTTCAAATAAGACCAAATACTAAATATTATATACTTTGTAGATCTATTGACACGCATGGATTAATTTCTAATCCAACACCAATTTACGAAGTAGAAATAGTTTCCGATGGTGGGGCAGTGTATCCATTAATTAATTCTGTAAATTTTGATACAAATAAAAATTATGATGTTAAAAGATCATTTAAGAAATATTTACATATAAAACCTGCTACGCAATATACACAACTAATAACTAATGAAATGAATGAACCACAACTTGGTATTCAAGATCAAAAATTGTGGGGACAAAAATATAAAATTAGAGTAAGTTCAAAGAAAAGTGGTAAAAGTTTTGATATTAATTTAACATATAATAAAAAAGAGCAAGATCTTACATAAGGCACTATTTACTGGAGAGGTAATAAGTTATGGCGTTTTTAGATAATAGCGGAGATATAATATTAGATGCTGTTTTAACCGATACTGGTCGTTTAAGATTAGCACAAGGTAATGGAAGTTTTAAAATTACTCAATTTGCTTTTGGTGATGATGAAATAAATTATGGTTTATATAATAAAAATCATCCATCTGGATCAGCTTATTACGATTTAGATATTTTACAAACTCCTGTATTTGAAGCTTTTACTAATAATGCTTCTTCTATGAAATTTCAACTTATTTCAAACGTTAATACACAATTACTTTATTTACCAGTAATGAAATTAAATACAGTTGATACAGAAGGAACATCATTTTTTTCTAATGCATCTCTTTCTAATACATATTTATTACCTACGCCAGCAGATTATAGAAATCTTAGTTCTTCTGCTGGTGTTCTTAACAGTTCACCAAACAGCTTTGATAAAAAAATAGTTATAGACCAAGGTTTAGATTCTAATGAAACTGACAAAACAAGATTACTATCTAGTGTTGATTCAAGTTTAACAGAAACAACCTTTTTAATAGAACTCAATAATAATTTTGTAACTCTTGTTGATACTTTAGGTAATGATATCCCATTATCATATGTAGATGATGATGGGATAGCAACCTACAGTGTTTCATATAGAGAAGGTTCTACAAACGTTGTAAGTCTTTTAACCGCTGATACTAGCGGAGATGCTGGCTCTAGTACATTATTAAATGGAACTAGAGATAAAAGAGTTTCATTTAAATTAAAACTAAAAACAGATTTAACTATTAATAATTCTTTGTATGAAAGATTTGGTGGAACTACAACAATTATTACATCAAACGATTATTATTATATAGATACGTTTGTAACAGTTAAAGGTGCTACAGTAGGTACTCAAATAACAATACCAATTAAAATTGTTAAATCAGTTTGATAAATAAAAAAGGATATAAAAATGTCATTTAAAACTTTCACTTCAGCAGATATAGCTTCAACAAGAACTTTATTACATGAAGTCATACCTTTAACTGGTACAGTAGTTTCTGGAACTTATGCAGATAATAATATTAAAAATTATACTCACGGTATGTTTCAATCTGTTTATGACTATCCTTATTTAAGTTCATCAGCCAATCATATTCTTGATTTAACAATTGGTTATTCTCCAATATCAGCTTTATCAAGTTCTTCTGCTACTCAAAACAATAAAAAGATTAATATATATAACCAAATGGCTCAAGTTTTGATGGGATTTGATGTTACTGGTAGTATACAAAAATTTGATCAAGATGGAAATATTTCTACTGCTGGTACGAAACTTAATGAATGTGTTTTCTTTTCATTTTCTAGATTGTTAACTAAAGATGAAATTAAAAAAGGCTCTTTTACTTTACAATTTTTAACTGGTGGCGCAAACACTTCTCCAAGTGATTTAAAAACAATAAGCGATTATGGAGCAACAAACGATTATAGAACAAATAGCCCCGCAGGAGAATTTGGTATTCTTTATACTTCATCAGCTACACCAAATACAAATAGTGGTGTTGGTTTGGTTTATTATCAAGCTGGTATTGCTGTTTTGACTGCTTCTATCTTTAATGGTAAATTTGGACCAAGATCAGATACCTCAACTGCCACAGGATCAATAAATACTTATTTCCAAACTGGTTCTATTTCTGGATCGGCAGATGGTCTTAGAAACAGATTATATAATATTCAATTTAATAACTCAACAGAGTTAAATTCATCAATATATTTCTGTAGAGCAAATCATAATGAATTTAATTATTCATCTAACCCAACTTATTTAAGTAGTGGTAAGATTACAGTTAAAAATATTTCTACTGATGCTCCAGTTTCATACATAACCACAATTGGTTTGTATGGTGCAGATCAATCGCTTTTGGCTGTAGCTAAATTAAGTGAGCCATTAAAGAAATCTGTAGATAATGAATTGACTGTAAGAGTTAGATTAGATTACTAATTGAAATGCTATGTCTTTACAAAAAATAAAACAAAACGAACTTTTTATTAATCAAGTAGAATTTAATCCAAAAGTAAGTTTATTTATTTATAATGGAAAGTCATACTTAAATAATCAATCAGAAGTATCTGGTGCGTTTACAAACAATATTGGAAATGTACCAGTTGGCAGCATTAATTTATATGAAGAAAACGTTGACAGAAATGTTATTTCAACTGGTTTAATCTACCCTTTTATTTCTAAGAATAGTTCCCTTGCATCTTTCAAAACTATAAGTACAACTTCATTTAATAGTGATTTTAGTTACGGAGATATTATTACAGGTAGTTATCCTTTAAGTGCTTCAATAACTAGAGATTATTATTCTAGTGGAGAAAGTAGAGATAAAGTTACAGCATTACAAAATACTTTAAACTATTATAATAAATTATCACAATTTTATTTGTATTCATCTTCTTTTGGAGATAAATCAACAATACCTCTTAATTTAATAAGTATACCATCAATATTCTATGGAAACAATATTGAAAAAGGAACAATTAAATTAGATTTTTATATTTCTGGTACTTTAATTGGTACACTTGAAGATAAAAAAAGAAATGGTGAATTGATTCAAACTTCTCCAAGTGGTTCTAATGGTTCTGGCTCCGTTGCTGGAGTTATTTTATATACTGAAGGATTCATAATCTTAACAGGAAGCTGGGAATTAGAGACTGGTGTAACAAGAAATTACTTAAATGATATAACAAATCAAGTAACATCTTCTTGGTTAACTTTTGGAACTGGTCTTGGTAATGAATCTTTTACTGATGGTATGATTCCATCTTCTAGTTTTAGTATGCAGTTCAAAGGTTCAAATAAAGTTCCTATAATGACGATGTTTCTACATGCTAAAAGAGGAGAGTTAAATAACTCAACAAATCCAACTTTTATTTCTTATGGCAGCAATATAGTTCCACTAACTAGCTCAAATTCATATTATGAAAGCAATACTTTACAACCTTCTAATGTTGTTTCAAGTTCATATGATACTGAACCTTATTTAGAGAAAACTACATTTATTTCATCAATTAAGTTGTATGATGAAAATAAAAATGTTATAGGTATAGCTAAACTTGCTAAACCAGTAAGAAAAACTCAAGATAGAGATTTAACTTTCAAATTAAAATTAGATCTATAAGGAATAGATGGAAAAACCAATTTGTGTATTGGGACTAGATGTTAGTAGTTCCAAGATAGGCATAGCCGTATTAGATGAAAAGAAAAACATATTAACCTCTGAAGTATTAAAGTTATCTTCTGATCTTTCATTAGAAGAAAGAGGTTTAATGTTAGAGAATAAATTAATTAAATTAAATAAACATTATTATATTGATGATGTTTTTATTGAAGAACCTTTCATAGCTTTTGGTGGTGGTAAAACAACCGCTCACACTATGGCTACTCTTCAAAGATTTAATGGAATGTGTTCTTATATTGTATTTAAAGTTTTTGAATTAGAACCTGTAATGGTTTCTGTTAGATCCGCAAGAACTAAATTAGGAATCAAGATACCAAAAGGAACGAAGAAGGGCGATTCTAAGAAGTTCATTATTGAGTATGTTGAGAAGAACCATCCAGATTTTCAGTATAACATGACCGCCCACGGAAATCCAGCACCAGGAACAGACGACAGAGCAGATGCGATTGTTATAGCTTTGTATGGCTTGACTTTAGAACCAAGTTGATATAAGGTTGAGGCATGAACAAAACCTCACTACTTTCTACTGCCCTTGGAGAATATCGCCGTTCTGGTGATGAACTCCTATTCTTTTGTCCATTTTGTCAGCACCACAAGCGTAAACTTTCCGTAAATCTAAAATCAAACAATTATAAGTGTTGGGTTTGCGATGAACGTGGAAAGAATATTCGTCGCTTACTAAAGTCACGCTTAACACAATCCCAGCTTTACGAGTGGGATAAAATCAATAATGTTGTTGATTTATCGCAACTTGATGAAGATATCTTCCAAGAACAAATTAAAATTCTTGAAGAAGTGATCCAACTGCCAGAAGAATTTACTTCTCTCGCAAATAAAAATCTTCCATTAAGTTCAAAGTTCCCCATGAAATATCTTAAGGATCGTGGATTTACAAAAGAAGATATTGTAATGTGGAAAGCTGGTTATTGTGCTTCTGGCGAGTATAGTGGAAGAATTATTATCCCATCTTTTAACGAGAATGGTGATGTTAATTATTTTGTTGCTCGTTCATATACAGACAGTTTTCCAAAATATATGAATCCCAAAGTTTCAAAAGATATTGTTTTTAATGAACTCTATTTGGATTGGGATAGCGATATTGTTTTGGTTGAGGGAGTGTTTGATGCGATGAAAGCACAAAACGCAATTCCTCTTCTTGGATCAACTCTTAATCAACAATCAAATCTATTTAAGAAGATTGTTTACTATGAACCAAACATTTATATCGCATTAGATCCAGACGCAGAGAAGAAAGCATCACATCTTATCGAGAATCTTATTCAGTATGATTTAAATTTGTTTAAGATTGATGTTGGAGGATTTGGTGATGTTGGTGAAATGACCAAACAACAATTTCTTGAAGCAAAAGCAAAAGCTCAACCAATTGGAGACGATTGGGTATTAGAGAAAGGATTGCTTGCTATTTAGTCCATTTGACGTTACATTCTTGGAGAGGTGACCATGAAGTTCGCGCATATTGCTGACACACACATTAAAAACTTAAAGTATCATACCGAATACAAAACAGTTTTTAATAAAATGTATGAAACTTTACTAAATGAAAAAGTTGATTACATTATTCACTGTGGCGATATAGCACATACAAAAACTCAAATCTCACCAGAGTTTGTTGAAATGGCAGCAGATTTTTTTATTAATCTCGCCGCTATTGCTCCAACTTATATTATTCTTGGTAATCACGATGGTAACTTAACAAACGACAATCGACAAGACGCATTAAGTCCTATTGTAAACGCTCTTGGAATTGAGAATTTACATCTTTTAAAGAAGTCGGGCGAGACAAAACTAAAAGATAATTTTTCTCTTAATGTTCTTTCTGTCTTTGATGAAGAAGGTTGGGTAAAACCATCTGATCCAAACGCAATTAATATTGCTCTTTATCATGGCTCTATCAGCGGAGTTAGAACTGATACAGGGTTTATTCTTGAACATGCAGACCACGATATCTCTATTTTTGATGGTCATGACTATGCTTTTCTTGGTGATATCCACAAGACAAATCAAATCCTTGATAATGATGGAAAGATTAGATACCCAGGTTCTACTCTACAACAAAATCATGGTGAGACAAATGATAAGGGATTTCTTATTTGGAATATTCAAGACAAGCTCTCATTTGACTGCCAGCACGTTCTAATTCCAAATCCTAATCCTTTTATCACAGTAGAACTTGAAGAGAATGGAGAGCTTCCAGAGGGCGTTAGCGTGCCTCCTAATGCTCGTCTTCGTCTTCTATCAAGAAACAACCTACCAGCAGAAATGATGAAGAATGTTGGTGACGTAGCAAAAGAAAGATGGAAACCAGAAAGTGTTTCTTTTTTATCCAAGAACGTCGCCCGATCAAAAGAATTAAAGGAAGTTGTAGGTGGTATTGATAAAGACGATCTACGCAATCTAAAAGTTCAAGAGCAACTTATTGAAGAGTTCTTGGTAAATTATAAAGTTGAAAGAGAAATCCTTGATAAAGTTTTTGAGATTAACAAAAAGTATAATACAGAAGTAGAAGCAAAAGAAGAAGTTGCTCGTAATGTAAATTGGAATGTAAAGTCAATTGAATGGGATAATCTTTTTAATTATGGCGAGGGAAACAGAATTGATTTCTCAAACCTTAAAGGAATCGTAGGAATCTTTGGAAAGAATTATTCTGGTAAATCTTCTGTTATCGATAGTATCCTTTACACTCTTTTTAATACAACTTCCAAGAACGAAAAGAAAGTTTCTAACGTTATTAACACAGCAAAGAAAGGAGCAATTGGAAATCTTAAAATCTCAATTGGAGATAATGATTATGTGATTGCTCGTAGCTGTGATAAGAACATTAAGAAGAACGGTGGAGAAGAAACTAAAACAGAATTGAATTTCTTGTGCGATGGTGTTTCTATGAATGGTAATACAAGAGTAGAAACAGATCAAAACATCAAGAAACTCTTTGGAACTATGGATGATTTCTTACTAACCTCTATGTCCTCCCAGCTTGATTCACTTTCTTTTATTCGTGAGGGCTCAACAAAGCGTAAAGAGATCCTTGCTCGTTTCTTGGACCTTGAACTCTTTGATGCTAAAAATAAATTAGCAAAAGAAGAAAGCGCATCATTAAAAGCAATTATCAAAAAACTTGAAGTGATTGATTACGATACAGAAATTGCGAAAGCACTTGACGAACTTGATACCACAAACGAACTTGTAAGTCACAATAATTCTAACTCTGTAAAGATTTCACAAAACCTTGTAGAACTTCGTAATGAGATTTCTATTATTGAAGGACAACTAAAAAATAACAATACAGAAATAATTGATATTGATGCGACATTAGAACGTAAAATATATCTGGAACAAAGCCTAGATAAAGCTACAAAACAAAAGAATTCTAAACAAAATGATCTTGATAGTAAACAAACAGAGCTTGAAAATATCAAATCAATCATTACCAAAGATTATTCTAATATTGATGAATTAAAAGAAAAGAAAAAGCAAAAGAATATAGCCACTTCTAATCTTCAGCAAATTAACTTTGAACTACAATCAATTATAAAAGAAGAAACAGGACTTAAAAGTAAAACAGAACTTCTAACAAAAGTTCCATGTGATTCAAGATTCCCAAGTTGTATGTTCATCAAAGATGCGGTAGACGCTTCACCAAAACTAATTGAAACACAAGCTAAGAAGAAAAAGTTAGAAGATGATAAAGAAGCAACTTCAAATATACTTGAAAGTTACAAAGGCATCGATGAACAAATCAACAAATATGAAACCTATGTAAACGATGTTCACAAACTTGAAAAAGAAGAACTACAACTAAAAGTAGAAGTCGAGAAGATGAAAACGATCATTTCAAACATTAAAAAAGAAATGATTATTACAGAAGAAAAGATCGATAAATATAAAAAGAACGAAGAAACATTTAACAAAGCAACAGAGTTAAGAATTGATAAAACACAGAAAGAAAAAGAACTTAAACTGTTAGAAGAAGATTTCAAAAAGATTAATGAAGCAGTTACTAAATCTTATATGAAAATTGGTTCTCTAACTGAAAAGGTAGCTTTCCTTAAGGCAGATAAAAAAGAGTTAGAGAATTATAGAAATCAGTTTGCTGCTTACGATTATTTTATGAAAGCCACAAGCACAAATGGAATTTCATATGAGATTATCAAAAAGAAACTTCCAATTATTAACGAGGAGATTACAGCAATTCTTTCTAATGTTGTTGACTTTGATGTTTTCTTTGAGGACGATGGTTCAAAACTTAATATCAGTATTCAGCATCCAAATGGAGATTCAAGACCAATTGAAATGGGTTCGGGAGCAGAGAAATCTATTGCTGCTATGGCTATACGACTTTCTCTTCTACAAGTATCTAATCTACCAAAATCAAATTTGTTTATATTAGATGAACCAGGAACTGCTCTTGATAATGAAAATATGGAAGGGTTCATTAGAATTCTTGATATGATCAAAAATTATTATGATACTGTCCTTCTTATTTCTCACATGGATGCTTTAAAAGATGTGGCAGATCAAATAATAACTATTGATAATAAAGATGGATTCGCTTATATTACTATTTAATATATGACCTTCTTAATACAATATTGGAAATTAATAGCGGGAGCGGCATATATAATTGCTGTTCCCGTTTATTTTTATGTAACAGCTTCAAGCGCAAACAAAAATTTAGAGACAGCATTAGAAACTTCACAAGCATCAAATCAAAAACAAATTTCTATACTTAGAGAATCTTTAGAAGATCAAAGAGTAGCTTATGAAAAAATGTTTAATGAATACCAAGAAAAAATGAATGCTGCTCAAAAACAACACGAAACAGAATTGGCTAAAATAAAAAAAGCACAAGCTGATCAACAGTGGCAATTATCACAAAAATTTAAAGCTGACCCTGCTGCTGTTAACGAAGAATTAGAAAAAAGATTTGGATTAAAAAAATGATATTATTACTCGCATCATTAGCATTTGCTCAAGATTATGCCCCTATCAAAAAAGGGCAACCATCACCAATAGACGGAACAGTATTAACCGCAGAAGCTATGGCTACAATTATAGCTAAGGGTGATGCAGATATCGCAACTTGTAAAGAAGAAGCAAAGTTTGAATTGAAGAAACAACAAATTGAATGTGAATTAGATACACAAAAACTTGAGTATGATGTTGAATCAATCAAGAAAACCGATGAAGAAATACTTAAAGCAAAACAAGAAGAATTAGATAAAGTTTATAGTTTAGTTAAAAAACAAAATAGGAATCTAACACCTGTATGGATTGGAGTTGGATTTGCTGCTGGACTTGCTACTTCATACGGAACTATATATCTTTACGAAAATTTAACAAACGAGTAAGAAATGAAAAATAATTTATTTATATCTCAAGAATATGAGAATAAATTAATAAATTGGATTAAAAATAATATTAAAAATAGATCTTTTACTAATGAAAAAACCGCAATAGTTCAACTAAGTTATGAATATTCTGGTATTTTAGCGCAGAGATTGGCTCATTTGCTTTCAAATTATAATAGGCCATTAGATATAGAACCAATAAACATTCCATATAAAAATGAATTTAAAGTGTTTATTGAACCAAAGATTATGGACAGTTATGAAAAATTTATAATTGTTGACTCTGGTTGTCTATCTGGAAATAACTTTACTAATGTTTTAAACATATTTTTAGATTATGGTATTAAAAGAGAAAATATATTACTTGTTTGTGAAGGATGTGATCTTAACTCCAAAATAATGCCAGATATATGCCCTATACATTTTGATGGAACTACCGATATGATACATTTTTGGTGGGAAACAAAAACTAATAAATTTGAGTGATGTATGAAAGATCCAAATGAAATTGTAAAAATAGAAAAAGCCATAGCTCAAAAATATGGTGAAGACACAATTGCTAATCCAAAACACTACTGGAACGAAGATAAAGAAAAAGAATACGTAGAGCAATTAAAAGAATTATCAGTAATAGAAACAAAACAACAGGAAAAAGACCAAAAAATAAATATTGATGGTATTTTTATTTCTAAAAAACTACTTAATAAAGACAGTAAAAGAACCTGTCCAGTTTGTTCTATTTATTCTTTTGACACCAAAGACGATCTATATATGAATAGATACGAATGTTGCTTCAAGTGCTACGTTCAGTGGGTAGAAGGAAGAGAAGAAAGATGGAAAACAGGTTGGAGGCCAAATGAAAGTAACGTTAACAAGAAGTGAACTAAAACAAATAATCCAAGAAGAATGGGACAGAGCAGAAGCTTTGCAACAAGGTTCTCCAACTGATGGATACGATGAAACTGTCGAGGGACAAGACCCAGAACTTGATAATGAAGGATACATGACTAAATCACAATTATATAAGATTGGTGATGTAGCCCTAAAACTCCATGATATGTTAAAAGACGGTCAAAACTTACCAGAATGGGCACAATCAAAAGTAGCCCAAGTTTCACAAGCAATCGATGATGTTTACCATGCTATGGAATATGATACAAAAAGAGGAACTATATAATGGCTACAACCCTTGAAATTATACAAGGCATCGCACAAGCAGCTTCACATGCTTATGACGGTTCACACATAGCAAAATATAATGCTGATGGTGAAGAAAGAAAAATAGGTCTTCGCAGAGAAGAAGGCGATCCAATACTTGATTCAAGAGTTATTGATGGTTTCAAAGTTAAGTTCAAAGGCAACAAACTTTGTATTACTTACCAAAGTGAAATTTCTATGAAAGAAGTTCACAAAGGTGGAAAGTTTGAAAATGAAATGGAACAAGTTATGGCTGATATTGTTAAATTTTTAAAGAAAGAATATAAGACAATTACAAAGAATAGCTTGTCATTAAAACCACTTGGAGAGGTTGATATCTTTGTTCAACCAGTTTCAAGAACCAGAACAGACCTTAGAATGTATCAAGAGTTTGAAATTACTTCACTTGATAAGAAAGCAGTTATTTCTGTAGGACTTCCAAGCGAAGATACCACAAGAGACATAACAAAGAAATTCCTTGCTATGGGAAGAGAGAAGGCAAAGAAACCTTCAAACGTTACTAGACCAGAAGAAAAGAAAAAAGAATAAAATGAAATGGCTACAGCATACCGACTTACAAAAGAACAAATTAAATCCGAAATTGTAAAGTGTGCTAAAGATCCAATTTATTTTTTAAATACATACGCAAGAATTTCGGACACACAGAAAGGTCCAATACCTTTTAGAACTTTTGAATTTCAAGATGAAGTTTTAAAAGATATGAAGGACTATCGTTTCAACGTAGTTCTTAAAGCTCGTCAGTTAGGTCTTTCAACAATCGTAGCAGGTTATATAGCTTGGCTAATGTTGTTCCACAGAGATAAGAATGTTCTTATCTTGGCAACAAAATTACTTTCAGCATCAAACATGGTTAAGAAAGTTAAATATATTATTAAGAGTTTACCAGATTGGTTAATGATTGCTGATGTATCGATAGACAATAGAAATTCATTTGAACTTACAAACGGTTCACAAATTAAAGCTTCCGCGACTTCTGGTGATGCAGGTCGTTCGGAAGCTCTTTCTTTATTGGTTCTGGACGAGGCTGCGTTTATCGAGAACATGAAAGAACTATGGACAGGTGTATATCCTACACTTGCTACTGGTGGTCGTTGTATAGCTATCTCAACTCCTAATGGTGTAGGTAACTGGTTCCACCAAACTTACTTGGATGCAGAGACAGGAACAAACGAATTTCATCCTATTAAATTACACTGGTCAGTCCACCCAGACAGAGATCAAGCTTGGTTTGAAAGAGAAACCAAGAATATGTCTAAGAGAGAAATAGCACAAGAATATGAATGTTCTTTTAATGCTTCTGGTGAAACTGTAATTGGTGCTGAAGAATTAGAACAAATAGAAAAGAATTGTAGTGAACCAAAAATAAGAACTTATATTGATAGAAACTTGTGGATATGGAAAGAATATAATCCAAACCATTCTTACGTTCTTGTAGCTGATACTGCGAGAGGTGATGGTAAAGACAATTCTGTATTCCATCTTCTTAATTTGGATACTATGGAAATTGTCGCAGAGTATCAAGGTAAAATAACAACAGAAGATTTCGCAGAGCTTGTAGTGAATACTGGTAAAGAATATGGAAACTGTATGGTTGTTGTGGAAAACAATAACCTTGGGTTTTCGGTATTAGAAAAGATAGTAGACAAGGGTTATCCAAATGTTTACTTCTCAACAAAAGGTTCAGCAGAATTTGTTGACCAAGTAACCGCAGAGGGAACAACAAATACAGTCCCAGGTTTTACAACTTCACATAAATCAAGACCTTTAATCGTTGCGAAGATGGAAGAATTTATTAGAAACAAAAGTATTAAAATAAATTCAATAAGAACTTTCCATGAGTTAAGCACATTCATTTGGACATTTGGAAGACCACAAGCGATGCAGGGATATAACGACGATTTAGTTATGTCTTTGGCAATTGCTTGTTGGGTTAAAGATACTGTCTTCCAAACTAATCAAAGAGAGCTAGAATATAAGAAAGCGATGTTGACAGGCTTTACAAAAAGTAATACTATGTTTGATACAAAAATTCCAGGTATGCAAGGTTACAATAGGGACTTGTCTGTTTCTATACAAAAAGCAAAACAAGAATACGAACAATATTTTTGGATATATAAAGGATAACAAATGGCCGATCAAAACAAGAATAACACAAAGAACGCAGATTCAGCTTTATTTAAAAGATTAACAAAGCTTTTATCTGGTCCTATTGTTAACTATAACCAACCAGTTCAAAGTAGATATAGACGTAACCAGATGGATAAACTTGGTTCAAAGTTTACATCTGCTTCTGGTTTAGAATTTAAGAAATCAGCTTATAATCCTTATGAGAATTTCTCTTCCAAACTTATGTCAAATCAAAATCGTGCCGAAAGGTATATTGATTTTGATCAAATGGAATACATGCCAGAGATAGCATCAGCATTAGATATCTATGCCGATGAAATGACTACCTCTAACGAACTTACTCCACTAATGAGTATCAAATGTCCTAACGAAGAAATCAAATCAATTCTTCAAACCTTATATATGAAGACATTAAATCTTGATGCCAATTTATTTAATTGGTGTAGAAATATGTGTAAGTATGGAGATCACTTTGTTTATCTTGATATTGATGAACATTTAGGTATTAAATCTGCTATTGGTCTTCCATCAAGCCAAGTTGAAAGAATGGAAGGAAAAGATCCAACCAATCCAAACTACGTTCAATTCCAGTGGAACTCTGCTGGTATGACTTTTGAAAACTGGCAAGTAGCACATTTTAGAATTCTTGGAAACGACAAGCACGCTCCATATGGAACTTCTGTTTTGGATTCATCAAGAAGAATCTGGAGACAGCTTACTTTACTTGAAGATGCGATGATGGCTTATCGTATTACAAGATCGCCAGAACGTAAAGTATTTTATATTGACGTTGGAAATATTCCTCCACAAGAAATTGAACAGTTCATGCAAAGAGCTATGACTACTATGAAAAGAAATCAAATAGTCGATGCTACAACTGGTCGTGTTGACCTTCGTTATAATCCTATGTCCGTTGACGAGGATTACTTTATTCCTGTTCGTGGTGGAGTAAATAATAATAAAATTGAATCACTCCCAGGTGGACAATTTGCTTCTGCTATTGAGGACGTAAAATACTTAAGAGATAAACTTTTTGCTGCTCTTAAAGTTCCTATGTCTTATCTTATTAGAGGTGATGGAGCAAGCGAAGATAAAGCAACGCTCGCTCAAAAAGATGTTCGCTTCGCAAGAACAATTCAAAGATTACAAAGAGTTGTTGTTGGAGAGTTAGAGAAGATTGGTATAGTTCATTTATTTACTCTTGGGTATA